>Ga0153917_1000013_pt1 | contig 262648 bp, 246 predicted proteins | sample TSFL001MetaG_FD_104695 | JGI IMG/M metagenome (GOLD analysis project Ga0153917, IMG submission 104695) | Attine ant fungus gardens microbial communities from Florida, USA - TSFL001 MetaG | ecosystem: Host-associated > Fungi > Mycelium > Unclassified | place: USA: Florida, Paynes Creek Historic... | reverse complement strand
GCTGTGCTGTGCTGTGCTGTGCTGTGCTGTGCTGTGCTGTGCTGTGCTGTGCTGTGCTGTGCTGTCTGATTATAAGTCATAGCGTTTCCCTCGTCAAGTCTTTTATTACATATATCTAAGAATATTTCTTATTTAATTCTAACATTTGTAGTTTTGATGTCAAAATAATTTCAGTAGAGTTTCATTTATATTGGACTTCTTACGAGAGGAAACAAAAAAAGTTCCAACAGCTTTTTACAGTGTTGGAACTTTTTATTTTTCTTTACTTAAGAGCATTGCCCTGATGTGCTTTTTTGTTATGCCTTAAAGTCTCGGTTTCTTAGGGCAAGCACCTTGGTTTCAATCTGCTTGATTGTGTCTTTAAAGACTGTATCACTTTGTCCTGTGGGATCTTCTAGGCCCCAATCTTCTCGATAATTACAAGGAAGATAAGGACAGTCCACATTACAACCCATAGTAATCACAATATCCACAGGTGGAATATCCTGTAGCAACTTTGAAGCTTGCGTTTTTTCCATATCTATATCATAGATTTCTTTCATCAAACGGACAGCATCTTGATTGATTTGTGGCTTTTTCTCAGTCCCTGCAGAATAAAACTCAAACTTATCCCCAGCTAATTTTTTCCCTAGAGCTTCAGCAATTTGTGAACGGCAAGAATTATGCACACAGATAAATGCAATTTTGAGCATAGCAACTCTCCTCAACTATTTTTACATATTATACACTATTTTTATCCCTTACTCCTACAAATTGTACGAAATTTATGAAAATAAATACTGGTATTCAGCTCTTTCGACAGGACTTCCTCAAAGCTCAAGCAATGAGAATAGTGAATAATGTGTTATAGAAAAAAGTCGAGAAAAATAAATTTCTCGACTTTTTTCAGTAGGTCTGTTATCCCGAAAGAAATTGGTGCTTTATCCGAAGTCGGTAGGTAAACCTTTACCATTTCCGAAGAAATAACCTGTTTTATTATTTATTGTTAATAAATAACTACCGTCTGGACGATACAAGTTGAAATATCCTGCAACCTGTCCAGCCATATAACCAGAGGTCATTGTGTGAATAGCTACTGGCAAAAGAATGAAGTCATTGCCAGAGATATAGCCACGCTGACGTGCAATATTTAAGACTTTATCTCTGATTCCTGGATTCCAAGTGAAAGCTGGATCTTGAGGATTGAGATTGGCTTGGGGTTGAACACGCGCATTCGAGTTATCCGGCGTAGCCCCTGTCGGGTTTTGTGCGCCATCCGCTGCTACAACTGTTGAAGACGAAGCTCCACCTTGTGCTGTATTTTTACCTGCTTGTTGCTGTGTTGCTGCTCCCGTTGTTCCACTTGGTGTATCAGTAGAAGCTGAGTTTCCTGCAGCTTGACCTGAGTTTTGATTGGCGGGTTGAGTAGCAGCATTATTTTGCGCCGCTGCAGCTTGCTCTTCTTTCGCTTTCGCCTCGGATTGCTGTGTTTTAGCCATGTTGATGGCTTGAGCCAGTACTTTATTCAGCTTCTCATTTTCAGTTTTTGGAACCGCTGGTATACTTACTGCTGCTTTTACTTGAGCTGCTTTTACTTGAGCTTCTTTATTTAGTTCGCCGTCTACAATGGCGGATTTATTAAAGAGAGCGTTCACTTTTTCAACGGCTTTTATTTGTGTTTCAAGCGCATTTACCTTGGTTTCGGCAGTATCAAAGTCGCTTCCTTTTAATGTTTTTAGCTTATTTTTCAAGGCTGACAACTGATCAAAATTAGAATTCTTCAGAACTTGATGATCGGCGTCAGTGAAAAATTCATCGTAAGCCTTATTAAAAGCATTTAAGTTCGCTTTGTTTTCCACAGCGGCTTGATTGACTGCTTTTTCATTATTATTATGATTATAGAGTGCATAGCCTGCACCCCCAGCAGCCAAAAGAACCAGTGCACAGAGCCCAATAATCAAAGGTCTCTTATCTTTCTTTTTCTTTGGTTGTTCTTCTTGTGCAGAAGTTTCAGACTCCACTGCTGGTGTAACAGGTAAGGGCGTTGGCACTGTTTCACCGGCAACAGGTGTTTTTTCTAGAGGCACAACAATGTCTTCTTGTGGAAGCTGTGCCTCTTCGACAGGTGCACTTTCCTTTTCCTCGTCTTTGACATTTTCTTCTGCTTCTATTGAGTTTTCCAGTTCCTGATCATCCGTCGAAACTGGCTCTTCTGTAGGGCTTGTTTCCGCAACCTCTTCTTTTGACTCAGGAACTTGATTGGAAAGCTCTGGAAAATCTTGTGCTTGACTTTCTGTTTCTTCCGCTTGCTTAGGCGCGCTTTCCTTCTCTGCACCTTCTACCGATACAGGGACCACAGGAGACACATCATCCGCAATCTCTACTTCATCAAACTCTGACTTATTCTTTTCTTTGAAGTTTGCCTCCTTAGAGGGAGTAACTGCATCTGATTCAGGTGTTTCAGTATGCTCAGCTTCTGGAGCTGATGCCTCTGAACCCTCATCTGCCTTTACGTCAGAATTTTCTTCAAGCGCAGTCACTTCTTCCTCAGAATCAGCAGCTTCTTCTTGATCCATTTTCTTACGCTCAGTTTGGATATATTTTTCTAAGGCCTGATTTTTAACAGCTTCAATTTCTCCACGATGTTGACGGATGTATTTGTCAAGTACGCTTTCGCTTTCGCTATTTTCTTTATCTACCCTTTGGGCTTTTTTTACAATTTCGCCTACAGTGAAATCTGAGACATCGCCCAGTTTTAAGACTTTTTCGCCAGAATTTTTGATATTTTTATCTTTATCTTTTTCTTCTGTCATTTAGATCTCCATAGCATTTGCTTATTTTTTTATTCTTTTTCCAAAATATTGATACAAGTCTGTACGCAATGTTCCGTTATAGAGTTTACGCTTTTTCGTTGCTTTCGCACCGTAATGTGTTTCAAAAGCAATGTCACTTGTCAGAATATATTTGCTCCAAGTTTCGAGTGGCGCAAAAGTTGCACCCATCTCTTTATAGAGCCCTGCAACTGAATCTTCATCGCCCAAACGCTCTCCGTATGGAGGGTTCGATACAATAACCCCATCAAGGGCATCTGTATGAAAATCTTGCAGACGCATCTGTTTATATTTTATCACATGGTCAAGTCCAGCTGCAAGTGCATTTCCTTTTGCAATTTCAATCATACGACCATCAATATCAAACCCTTGAATATCAAGTTCTAAATCTTTGCGTACAGCTTCTTTTGCTGCTTGGCGTACTTCTGCAAAAACCTCTGGTTTCATCCATGACCATGCTTCGCAGGCAAACTTGCGGTTCAATCCTGGTGCCATATTGAGTGCCAACATTGCAGCCTCAATCGTGAACGTTCCTGAACCACAGGTCGGATCAACAAACATACGTTTAGGATTTGCGAGCCAGTTTGTTAACATAATGATCGCTGCGGCCATATTTTCCTTTAATGGCGCATCGCCTTTTTCAACACGATAGCCACGTTTAAAGAGTGAATCCCCAGTGGTATCAATCATTACTGTTGCATTATCCTTATGAATTGCAATCTCAATGGAGAAGCTTGCACCATTTTCTGGGATAGGTACGCCTTCTGGACGATGATAAGCCTTTTGCAATTTCTTCACAATAGCTTTTTTAGTAATCCCTTGCACACTTGGCTCATTATGTAAAGTTGATTTCACAGACTTTGCTTTGCTTACAGGAAAGGCTGAACCAAAAGGAATATAATCTTCCCAATCAAGCGCATATACATTTTCAAAGAGTTCATCAAAAGTACGCGCCTTAAATTCCCCCACAACAATCTTTACACGGTCTGCTGTACGTAGCCAAGTATTTGCTTGAGCAATTGTTCTTGTATCTCCTGTAAAAAAGACACGAGAACGATCGTCAATCGTAACATTTTCGACTTCCATATTGCGTAATTCACGAGCTACTAAACTCTCAAGACCTGCTGCAGCAGTCGCCATCAGCTTAAAATTATTTTTCATTTATTCCTTTGTTTCTTTCTAAAAAAAGCTGGGACTAGCCCAGCGTGTCATACAGTTTTCTATAAGCCATGTTTTGTTCAGGTCTTGCGACCGTCGATAACCATCTGTCTGGGGAAGAAAACTTCCCCCTCGACCACGCCTTCAATTCGGCTAGTCAAGTGCCCCGACCATAAGTTTGGGTTGCTCGCTTGAGGGGTTTACCACGTTCCAATCTTACCGTTTCCAGTAAGTCTCGTCTCTTTGGCACTTTTACAGAATACTCATGCATATCAAAAGACTTAGCACTTTCTTCAGCCGTTAGGCATGACACTCCTACCTTGGTTTATTGTTTCACCAAGCACAAACACTACGGGCATCGCAGCCCGTGCGAGCATGGACTTTCCTCATGATACCAAAGGTATCACGCAGTTATCCAAAAACTGTTTTTTCATTTCATTAAATTATGAAGTCAGCTTTAAGCTTCTTCACTTGAAGCACTTCCAGGACCAAAAACAGCTTGTTCCAAACGGTTAATACGTTTAAGAAGCTCAAAGTTACTTGGTTGTCCAATTTCTGTTTTTGGTTTGTTGATTCGGCTTGAAACCACGCGACTCATGTTATCCAAACGTTGTGTTTCTTCCAAGTTTGCTTGGTTAGGACGACTTGCTTGAGATTCAAGTTCCACGATTTTTTTCTTCAAAAATTCGTTTTCTTCTTGCAAGCGTAATACTTCTGCTTGAAAAGCTTCGTAATCTTGAATGACGTCATCGAGGAGCTCGTCAACTTCTTCTTTATCATAACCACGCATTTTTGTTCCAAAGTCAGCTTCATAGATATCTTTAGGTGTAAATTTAAATGTTGCCATATCGTCCTCTTTTATCATTTCATATCAAAGTTTTATCATCTTTAATCATAGCAGAATTTTTTTTATTTTTCAAGTCAATTCTCCACGGTAAATTCTCCGGAGAAACGGCTTATTATAAGTCTTTCAAAGCTAACTTAATCAAGGCTAAATCAAACAAATAATTTGCATCTACTCCTGAACTTTTTATTTTATAATCAAGCTCAATGAGGGACAATAGAGCTTGCGCCAGAAAGCTTTCCTGCATGTTGCGTACTTGCTGGTTTGCGAGCTTCACACGGTAGGGATGAATTTTAAGATAAGACGTTTGTTTCTGTTCATTCCATCCTTTATTTTGCATCAGTTTTACCTGATAATAAAGCCGGAAGGAATTTGTCAAAATAACTAATATCTTGATTAGCTCCTCACCTTGCAACGTCAAATCATGCACTAAATCACGTGCTTGATTCACCTCACTCTTCAAAATCAAGTCGGTCAGCAGAAAAATATTATCTTGGAGCGATTTAGGAACCACTTTTTCGACATCATCAAGAGTGATTTCTCTTTCTCCCACATATGTTTTTAACAAGGCGATATTTTGCTTGATGACTGGAAAAGAAAAATTTGATTTTTCAAATACTCTTTGAAGAATATTGCCAGAAAGGCCTGTATCGGCAAAGACGCGACTTAACTCTTGAGGTTTCAGTTCCTGTGCTTCTAATAAAGTGGCTTGTGTCTTTAGCTTTTTCGTGAGTTTCAGTCGACTGTCTAACTTCCCATGTAAGATAAGAATCAGCTGTGTCGTTTCGACAGGGTCGTTCAAAAAATTTTCAAATCGTGCCGTCTGTTTTTCGTCAAAAACAGCTTTTTTTACTGTTGTAAGATTGGTAAGATTTTCTAAAATAACCAGCTTTTGCTCCACAAAGAAAGGCAGACTCTCTAGCTCTTCCAAGGCAAGATTCGCATTGGCACTATTCAAGTCAAAATAAGCTTGGCCCAAGTCTGTACTGTCAAAATGGACATCATTTAACAGTCGACTTTTTAGTTCCTGAACAAGCTCCTCTTCCTCACCGTAAAGCACCAATATTTGAGGCAGACCTGCTTTTTTTATTTTTTCTAATTCTTCAAAAGCGCTCATGCTTCGTCAAACTCCTGTCCTTCTAAAAACTCTCCATCTTTGGTAACGAGAACTTTTCGTGGTGTTGTACCTTTGGCTGGTCCGACAATACCTGCTGCCTCTAGTTCATTCATCAGATCGGAAGCGCGGTTGAAACCGACTTTAAGCGCACGTTGCAATTGAGCTGTCGAAGCTTTTTGAGCGGAAATAACCATATTACGTGCTTCTTCAAACAGTGGATCAGCTGAATTTGAAGGCGCTGCTGTCCCGCGGCTGCTGTCTTCCTCCGCTTCACCAGGGTCAAAGCTTTCATCATAGTCCGCTTGAGATTGATTTTTAATAAAGCTCACTACCGACTCAACATCAGCATCTGATAAGAAGGCGCCTTGTAAACGTACCGGATGATTTTCATCAATGGGTTTAAAGAGCATATCCCCACGTCCCAAGAGTTTTTCTGCACCATTTGTATCAATAATTGTACGAGAATCCGTCCCACTGGATACGGCAAAAGCGACACGTGAAGGCACATTGGCCTTGATCAGGCCAGAAATGACATCCACAGAGGGGCGTTGCGTTGCTAAAATCATATGGATACCCGCTGCACGTGCTTTTTGACCAAGGCGGATAATCGCGTCTTCAACTTCCTTGCTGGCTACCATCATCAAGTCGGAGAGTTCATCGACAATGACCACAATCAATGGCAATGTTTGATATTTTTCATTCGACTGGGCATTGTATTTTTCTATTTTTTCATTATAACCTGCAATATTACGTACTCCTGCTTGACTAAAGAGCTCGTAGCGGTTTTCCATCTCATCTACCACTTTTTGTAAGGCACGTGAGGCTTTACGTGGATTCGTTACCACAGGAATAAGGAGGTGAGGGATATCGTTATATACAGAAAGTTCCACCATTTTAGGATCGACCATCAAGAATTTAACTTCACTGGGCAGAGCTTTCATCAGGATAGAAGTGATAATCCCATTTACAGCGACCGACTTCCCTGAACCTGTAGAACCCGCTACAAGTAAGTGAGGCATACGTGTCATATCAAAGGTACGAATCGTACCATCTAAAGCTTTTCCTAAAGGTAGTTCAAGTAAGCTGTTCGTTTTGGGTTGGGCATTTTCCCAAAGTTCTCGGAAGCCAACGGTCGCAACTTCGCTGTTAGGAATTTCAATACCGATCAAGGATTTCCCAGGTATCGGTGCCTCAATCCGCACATCCTTTGCAGCAAGTGCTAAAGCTAAATCATCTGATAAGTTGACGACACGCGAAACTTTAACCCCAGTAGCTAACTTAATTTCGTACTTGGTAACAGATGGCCCTACAACAGCGGATTCAACTGTCGCCGAAATCTTGAAGGATTCTAATGTTCGCTCTAGGATTTGAATGTTCTTGCGGACATTTTCTCGTTCTCCCGCTTGGTTTTTTGTTGGAATTTCCTCCAATAAATCAATCGTCGGAAGTTGATAAAACTCATTGTCAACTGAACGTTCAAAACTGATTGGCTCTTGGTCGTCCTCCGGTTCGTCTTGCGGTTGCATGGTTTCTGTTTCTTGTGTAGGGGATGCTGGCGTATCAGCAATAGCTATAGGAATGTCGGAAAAGTCGGCAGCTGTATTTTCTTCAAACACGGGTTCGCTTGGGAGAGGCACTTCTTCTGTTTCCATCGCACGTAAGTTTCTTTCAGCTTCTTCCTGAGCTCTGGCTTTCTCTTCTAAGAGGGCGGCTGCACGTTTAGCTTCCGCACGGTCTGCCATACGCGTACGTGTTTCGCTAATATTTCTTTTAAGAAAAATACGTAGGCGTGCAAGCAAAGCAGGTGCCATAAGATACAATGCGACAAGCCACAAAATGGCCACAATGATATAAACGCCTATTACGGAAAAGAGGGCTTTGGCTGGGCCAAAAAACACATCTCCTAAAAAGCCACCCCCGAGAAAATGTGTAACCTGTCCTTTTTTCAGATCAGACATCGCTAAAACTAAAGCATTTTTGTTGGGAGTAAGGGCATCAAATCGCGCATGAAAAACAAGAAGGAGTCCAAAGAAAAAGAGAGCGAGTCCAGGTAGGAAGCGTTTATTTTCACGGAAGAAATCCTTTTTGAAAACCGCCATAAACATAATGAATAAAACGATTAATAAAAAGGTGATTGCTAATGATCCTACAGCCAGTCGGGTGACATTATATAAAAAGACACCAAACAAGCCCAAACGTGCTAAAGCAAATAAAATGACAATTAAGCTCCCAAAAAAAGCCGCCATTTTTTTATTCGCCGTCCAAAATTTAGTATTTGATTTTTTAGCCTGTGTTTTCTTTGCTGTTGAACGCTTCGCTTTTGGTTTTGATTTACTTTTTGTTTTTCTTTTTGCGGGCATGTTATTTCTCTGTTCTAAAACTTAATATTACTCTTTATTGTAACATTTTACAGGCTTATCTTTCAATACTGGCTTTTAAGACATGAAAAAGCCGAAAGCTTTTGCTTTCGACTTTTGTCTTACTTCATTATTTTACAACCATAACATTACATGGTGCATGGTTAACAACATAACTTGCAGTTGAGCCTACAAGTACACGGTCAATAGCGCCTTTACCTGTTGAACCCATAACGATCAAGTCAATATCATTTTCTTCAGCAAAGTCAACGATTTCTTTTTTAGGAGAACCACTCACTTGGAAAGCTTTGTACTCAACTTTGTCACCAATAAGTTTCCCAGCTTCATCAAGGATTTCTGCGGATTGTTTTTCTGCTTCTTCCAAAACGGCTGGCATGATGTAAGCTGTACCATAAAGTTGTGCTACATCTTTAGCATGTACGACAAACAAAGATGCTTGGTTTCTTTTAGAAATCTCAATTGCTTCTTGGATAGCCTGATTGGCTTGGTCAGATCCATCTACTGCGACTAAAATATTTTTGTAATTTTCTCTCATTGTAAACGCCTCCTTTTTCTTTATTATAAGATATTTTCATATTAAAGTCCAATAAAAAGTTTAAAATTTTCGTTTTTTATCACTTTTTTCTCATCGAACCGGTTTGCATTCCTATTATTTAGCTTAATAAATCTATCATACCTGAATAGCCGAGCTGTTTGGCATAATCTAAGGCTGTTAAATTATTGTTGTCTCGTAATTCAGTGTTTGCTTTATATTTCAAGAGGGTCTTCACGATTTCTTGATAGTGTGCTGAACCATCTCTCAAAGCAACTGCTTCAATCAATGCTGTATACCCATAATTGTTTTGATGATCAATATCAACTCGACCATCTTTTAATAACAATTTTACGTTTTCTAAATGCCCTTTTTCAGCTGCTGGAATTAAAGCATTTCCTCCAAAGCGGTTATAGACTTTTTGATTAGGTTTACTGTGTTGCAAAATATACCGCAGGATTTCGGTTTTACCTTGGGCCGCTGCATAAAGGTAAGGCGAATCTTGAATATGGTCTTGTAAATTAACGTCTGCTCCATTATCTATCAATAACTGAGCGAGGGCAACGTTATTTTCATGTGTCGCGATAAGTAAAGGCGATTCTCCCTTTGCATTTCTTTCATTAATATCGGACTGACCATCTTTGATACTTTTTTCAATTTCAGATAAACTCTTCTTTTCTGTTACAGCCTCTAGAACTTTCATCGGTTTGACCTCCTCTTTTTTCGAAGTTGCCTTTTCGTTTGTGGATGCTTCCTTTTGTGAAGTCGAAATCGCACTGCTTTGTTTAGCTTTGGCTTCCCGAGCACTTGGATTGTCTTGTTTGGAACAGCCTCCTAAGAGAACAAGGGCTAGTCCAGAGAGAAGCAGATATTTTCTCAAAACAAACACATCCTTTCGTTTCATTCTATGCTTATATGCCCATCTTAACATTTATCGTATATTATTTAAAAAATTCTGACTTATAACTTTCAGGGTGGTTTTGAAATAATTCAGTATAGAGCATTCGAAAAGAAGATTTTTAACAATAACATTCCCTATTGTGATACAATGAACTTATGGAAAATATAAACGCTTACAAGGCTTTAGCCTTTTTTGACCTTGATGGAACTTTACTTAACAGCCAGGGCCAGCTAGATACTGATGTCATCGACGCTATCCACGAAATTCGGCGGAATGGTGTCCTTCCTTTCATTGCCACAGGGCGTGGACATTTTGAACTTGACAATATCATGGAGGCTACTGGCATCACCGGTGCTGTTGCTATGAATGGACAGTATATTGTTTTAGATGGCCAAACGATATACAAAGATCCTATTTCAATTGAAAATATTGAAAAATTACACACGTTAGCGATTGAACAAGACGAAGCATTGGCCTTTTATGGCAAAGAGGGCTATTGGGTAGATCGTCATACGGATTTTGTCCGTGAAGCCTACGCTTATACACATATGCCGCTTCCTGAGATTGACCCCGAAGGCTACAAAACCGAGGAGGTCAACATGCTTTTACTCCTCACCGATAAGCTGTCACAAGTGGATTATTACAAAGCACAGATGCCCGAACTTAATTTCTTTATGAATGCTCCTACCTCAATAGACATTACAAATATCTCGACCAACAAAGGCACGGGAATTACACATGTCAAGGATGTTCTTAACTTTAAGGGAGAGACTTATGCTTTCGGGGACGGACGAAATGACCTCCATCTTTTAGCTGCTGCCGACCACGGTACAGCTATGGGAAATGCAGTGCCTGAACTCAAAGAAATCGCAGATTTTATCAGCACTAAAAATACTGAACAAGGTATTGTTAATGCCTTTAAACATTGGAACTTTATTTAGACACTAAAAAAGCAGAGCGTCCTCTAGACACACTGCTTTTTTTATTTTCTTATTTATCTGGTCAAATCAATACGCTTGCCCAGCTTGTCCATAATAATTGCCCCAATAAGCAAACTTGCAAATTCACCTACAGCTAATGTAAACCAGGTCCAGAAGAAAGGCATTCCGAAAAGAAAGTGCATTTCCAAAGCAATAGTGACCATACTGATTGAGAAAAATATTGCAAAGTAGAAAAAGGCTTTATTGAGCTGACCATTGAAAAAATACTGTTTCATATAGCGTTCAAAAAGCATTACTCCTAAAGTCAAGAAGATAAGCGTTGACAGGCCACCTACAATAACATCAATCCAAGTAAAACTGAGGAAGTTCGAAATCATACATCCAATAGTCACAGCAATAATATATTTTTTATTAAAGAAAGCGGTAAAGTTAAGCATTTCTGAAATTCTAAATTGCATAGGACCATATGAAATGGCGTTGAGTGGCGGCGTCATCGTAAGGACAACGTAAAGAGCAGCAACAATGGCAATTGTCACCATGTCGTAAACAGTAGATTTTTTCAATTTTTTTCTCCTTTAGCGGCTGAATACCGCCTGTAATATGCTCAGGCAAAGGTTAAAAGTCCTGAGGATTGCTGATAAATTGCAACTTGTATATTATATCAATTTTCTGAAAGAATGAAAAGACTTCTCTGGAATATAAAAAAACTCATCTTTGAAAGAATGAGTTTTTATTTAATTGTCCAACCGCCATCAATGGGAACCACTGCCCCCGTCAAATAGGAACTTTCTGGACTGGCTAGAAAAAGAGTCAAATCGGCAACTTCTTGAGGTTTTGCCCAACGCTTTGCTGGTGTTTCTTCTGCTACCCATTTTGCCATTTCACCATTATTTTCAGTAAAATCCTTGGCGTTCATCGGTGTATCAATGGCGCCAGGAGCTATACCTGCAACTTGGATACCATGCGGCGCTTCATCTAGAGCAAGTTGCTTTGTAAAACCAACAATAGCATGTTTGCTTGCAGTATAGGCAATGCCTCCACCACCGGCAACTAAACCAGCAACTGAAGCCATGTTGATGATTACACCAGACTTTTGTTTTTTCATTTGAGGCAAAAAGGCAGAAGTCATGAGGAACATACTGTCAAGATTGGTGGTTAGAATTTTTTTCCAAAGTGAAAAGTCCGTGTCTTCCATCGTACGATAGCCGTCCAGTTGACCGGCAGTATTGAGTAAAATATCCACTTTACCTACCTGAGTTGCCAATTGTGCCACCTGCTCAGGGCAGGAAACATCACAGATAATGCTTTTAAAATCCGCAGTGAATTCTTGTAAGTCCACACCAATAACTTCTGCGCCTGCTTGCATAAAGGCTTGAGCTTGTGCTTGACCAATACCGCTAGCAGCTCCTGTTACAAGAACCTTTTTTCCTTTAAATTTTTGATTAGTCATTCACTAGAATCCAGTCTGTTGCTAATACGTCGCAAGGTGTAGGGGCCCACATGCTGAAGCCTTCGCCTTCGCCTGTGACATTGATTAGAAAGTAAGGTGTAACTTGCAGCTTTTCACCGTTATCGAGTGTAATACTGTCATACAAGGCCACATAGTTCTCGGCGCCTCCCCATCCTGTGCGTACTATTTTTTTACCAGCTTTAAGTTCTGGAAGAATTTCTTCAAATGTCATCTTTAATCCCTTTCTGAAACGGAGTCTCTCTTCTTATATTTGTAGTGTTTTAATTTTAACATTTTGTTCTTTATTTTATCATTTTTTGTTTCAGCTTGACAAGAAGCCGTGCTTCAACTAGAATGAAGCTATGAAAAATACAGAAAATAATCAAAAAATCGTTATCATTACCGGTGCATCAAACGGCATGGGTTATGAAGCTGCCAAAACTTTTGCTCAACGCGGCTGGCAGGTTTATGCTGGCGCACGTCGTGTTGAAAAAATTCCAACTGATGAGGGGATTATCGCCCTAAAACTTGATGTTACGGATAGCAAAAGCAATCACAACTTTGTCCAACATGTCATCGATCATGCAGGACGAATCGATGTGTTGATCAATAATGCCGGCTATGGTGAGTATGGTCCAGCTGAAGAAATTCCCATGGAAAATGTCCGCAAGCAATTTGAGACGAATTTCTTTGGGGCTGTAGAATTGACACAGCTGGTTCTTCCTGTCATGCGTCAACAACAGTTTGGACGAATCGTTAATATTTCAAGTATTGGTGGAGATGTTTACATGCCTCTAGGTGCTTTTTATCATGCGACGAAAGCAGCCTTGCAACAATGGTCTGATGTCCTTGATACGGAAGTTAAAGCTTTCGGTATTCGATCTATCGTTGTACAACCCGGCGGTACTGCTTCCAACTGGAGCACCATCGCTATGGAAAATGCAGAAAAAAATCTTCACCCCAACAGCCCTTACCAACCTTTAGTTCAAACTGTGCGTTCAGCACTCCGTGGCAACTTTGGGAGTTCAGCTACTTCGGCGGATTTGGCACAAGTTTTTTATAAGGCTGCAACAGATAAGAAAGCTCAAGCCCGTTATTACCATTCATTTATGGACCGTATGATGGTACACACAGCACGTGCGCACCCTAAACTTTATATTAAATTTTTTAATTTCGGATTGAAACAAATGGGCAAACGTAAAAAATAAAATAGAGAGCATATCTTGCTCTCTATTTTTATTACCCAATTAATGAGCCGGCAGGTACATCAGCAGGTGCTTCGAGCACGCGCAACTTGCCATCAAATTCAGCGGAGAGAATCATCCCTTGGCTGACATATTTCTTCATCATTTTACGTGGTTTCAAATTCGCCACGATTTGTAATTTTTTACCGACGAATTCTTGCTCGTTAGGATAAAATTCTGCAATCCCTGACAAAATTTGACGTGGTTCTTCGTCACCTGCATCTAATTTGAAGCGAAGCAGACGATCTGAACCCTCAACACGGCTGACTTCCAAAACTTCAGCAACTTTCAATTCAATCTTTTCAAAATCATCAAACTTAATTTCTGGTAAAGTGAGATTGAGTTTAACATCCTCTGGTACCCATTCTTTTTCAGGAAGCTTTCCACCAGCCATCTGTAACTTGATGTATTCCACTTCTTCTTCCTTATCCAAACGAGGGAAGACAGGTTCACCTTTTTCTACAACTTTATGCGTAAATTCGTAACCGAAAGCTAAATCTTCTAAAGAGAATTCTTCTTCAGTTAAGCCTAATTGACCAAAAATTTTCTTGCTTGTTGCACGCATGAAAGGTTGCAAGAGTGCCGCAACAACACGAAGATTTTCTGCTAAATGATAAAGCACATTATTAAGCTTGTCTTTGTCATCTTCTGATTTTGCAAGAACCCAAGGCGCTGTTTCATCAATGTATTTATTTGTACGTGAGATAAGAACCCAAACTTCATTTAAAGCAACATTGAATTCAAATTTATCCATAGCGGTGTGGAATTTTTCCAAAGTTTCAGCAAGGACTGTTTCCAAGGCAGCATCAAATTCTGTTGTTGCGTCATTCTTAACTAGAACGCCATCATTGTATTTGTTGACCATAGCGACTGTACGATTGAGGAGGTTGCCGAGGTCATTTGCCAAATCATAGTTAATACGGTCGATAAAGTCTTCTGGTGAAAAGACGCCATCAGAACCAAAAGGCAATGCGCGCATGAGGTAATAACGTACAGGGTCTAAACCATAACGATTAACCAACATATCAGGATAAACGACATTTCCTTTAGATTTGGACATTTTACCGTCTTTCATCACCAACCAGCCATGACCGAAGACTTGTTTAGGAGGTTGCATGCCCAAAGCATGAAGCATGATTGGCCAGTAAATGGTGTGGAAACGTACGATTTCTTTTCCGACCATATTCACACCCGGCCAGAATTTATTCAGTTTGCTGGTATCATCTGAACCATAGCCTAAGGCAGTCACATAGTTAAGCAATGCATCAAGCCAAACATAAACCACGTGTTTCGGATTGGACTTCACAGGGATACCCCAAGTGAAGGTCGTACGGCTCACGGCCAAGTCTTCCAAGCCCGGTTTGATGAAATTGTTAATCATCTCATTTTTACGAATCTCAGGTTGGATAAAATCTGGATGTGATTCGTAATAACTTAAGAGCCAGTCCGCATACTTGCTCATACGGAAGAAATACGACTCTTCTTCAACCCATTCTACTTCGTGACCTGATGGCGCTTTACCACCGATTACTTTCCCGTCTGCATCATGGTAAACTTCTTCCAACTGTGTTTCAGTAAAGAACTCTTCATCAGAAACAGAATACCACCCCGCATATTTATCCAAGTAGATATCATCTTGTGCCAGAAGTTGTTCAAACGCCTTTTGAACGGCTTCTTCATGATATTTATCTGTTGTACGGATAAATTTGTCATAAGAAATATCCAACATTTTCCACAGTTCTTTAACATCTTCCGCCATTGGGTCCAAATATTCTTTGGGTGTCATTCCCAACTCTTCAGCCTTACGTTGAATTTTCATGCCATGTTCATCAAGACCTGTTAAATAAAACGTATCAAAGCCCATCAAACGTTTGTAACGTGCGAGAACATCACAAGCAATTGTAGTGTAGCTTGAACCGAGGTGTAATTTCCCTGAAGGATAATAAATCGGCGTTGTGATATAAAAGTTTTTGTTTTCAGTCATTTTTTTCTCCTAATTCGTGCCCTAATGAAAGCCACTTGATTAGTATTTTTCCAATTGTAGATTGAAAAAAGCCTTGTTTCTATTATAGCATATCCTTTTCAAGTAATTCTTATTCTAAATAAGATTTACTGATTTTTCGCTAAAATAAATTTACTCACAGTTTCCCTTGTTGATTGCCAACCGATAAGGTATGTTATAATTAAGCTAATAAAGACAAAAGGATTTTATTATGACTTACAAATTTATCTCATGGAATATTGATTCGTTGAACGCAGCATTGACGGGGACTAGTGATCGTGCAGCTCTTTCGATGGCTGTGGTTGAACAGCTTGCCTCAGCTGAAGCAGATGTTATCGCTATTCAAGAAACCAAGCTCAATGGCGACCTCAAAAAAACAAACAAAGTATTCGATGTTTTAGCTAGCCATTTCCCAGACTATGAAATTGTTCATCGTATCAGTACACCACCTGCACGTAAAGGTTACTCAGGAACGATGTTTCTTTATAAGAAAAGTTTGCCTGAGCCAATCATCACCATGCCTGAAATCGGAGCACCAGAGCCCATGGATAGCGAAGGTCGTATCATCACCTTAGAATTCCCCGAGTTTTTCATCACGACAGTCTACACCCCAAATGCGGGTGATGGTCTTAATCGCTTGGATTTACGTGGGCAATGGGATGATCAATATCGTGCCTACTTGCAGATGCTTGACCTCCAAAAACCGGTCTTAGCATGTGGTGACTTTAACGCTGCTTACACTGAGATAGACCTTGCCAACCCTAAAGGAAACCGTAATTCTGCCGGCTTTACCGATCAAGAACGTGAAAAATTTGGTCTTTTATTAGCCGCTGGATTTACAGATAGTTTCCGTAAAATTCACGGCAACGTAGAAAGTTATTACGCGCCAGACCGCAGTATCTACACATGGTTTGCTCAACGTTCTCGTACAGCCAAAATCAATAATTCTGGCTGGAGAATCGATTATTGGCTTGTTTCTGACCGTATAGCCGAGCAGATTACACGCGCAGAACCCTTGGACTCAGGTGCCCGTCAAGATCACGTGCCCATCGTTTTAGAAATCAATATCTAAAAAGCACGACTTCTGTCGTGCTTTTCTTTCTTATTGAGCCAGCGCCTGATATGCTTCTTCCTTGAAACCTATCAAAACAATTTTATCGTCTTTAACCATCAGTGGGCGCTTAACCAGCATCCCATTGGAAGCTAAGAGTTCTGCTGCTTCATGCTCATTTAAATCCGCCAGTTTATCTTTTAACCCCATCTCACGATAAACCAAGCCACTGGTGTTGAAAAACTTTTTAACAGGGACCTCTGCAAACCATTTTTCAAATTGCTCAGCTGTTGGTGGGTTTAGCTTAATATCGATAGCTTTATAATCAATATCTAAATTATCCAAAGTCGCCTTTGCCTTACGGCAAGTTGAACATTTAGGATATTCATAAAAGTCGTACATTTGTCATCCTCCCTTGTTCTCTATTTTAACAAAAACTAGAGCCAAACTGCTCGTATTTATTACTTTTAAAGGACGATGTAATTTTAAAGAAAATAAATATTATGTTAAAATAAGATAAGAATATAAATTAAGGAGATAATTTTATGATTTGGTCACTTATTGTTGGTGCTCTTATTGGTATGGCCGCTGGAGCAATTACATCAAAAGGCTCAAGTATGGGCTGTATTGCAAATATCGTGGCAGGACTTTTAGGTTCGTTTGTCGGACAAAAGCTTTTAGGAAACTGGGGACCCCAATTGGCTGGCATGTCCTTAATCCCTTCAATCGTTGGTGCAATCATTGTCGTACTTGTAGCTTCTGCCTTATTTGGGAAAAAAAGATGATTAAAACGTTCTATGAGCGTTTTTTTTTACAAAAAAACAAGCAATTATCCTTGCTTGTCTAAAATTAATATTTTCTAAAACGTTGGTAGCGGCTTTCTTGAAGCTCGTCCTCAGAAAGTTGTGCCAAGTTATTGAGTTCTTTTTCAATAATTGCTTTCAAGTTTTCCATGAGGTGTTCTTCTTGTACAACGCCCTCAATGATACCCATTTCGAGCTGATCTTCAGCTTTTATTTTCATCAAATCAGCTGCTTCATCACGACGTGAGCCATCTTTCCACAAAATCGTTGCAAAACCTTCTGGAGAAAGAACCGAATACATCGCATTTTCCAACATATAGACTTTGTTTGCGACTGCTAAAGCTAAAGCTCCTCCAGAGCCACCCTCACCAGTGATAAAAGTTAAAACTGGTACTTTCAAATCAGACATCTCAAAAAGGTTGCGCGCAATCGCTTCACCCTGCCCACGTTCTTCCGCTTCAATCCCGGGATAAGCTCCGGCTGTATTGACAAAAGTAATGATTGGACGCTTAAACTTTTCTGCTTGTTTCATTAATCGCAAGGCTTTTCGGTAGCCATTAGGACTCGGCTGACCAAAGTTGGTTGCTAAATTTTCTTCAAGATTTTTTCCTTTTTGAATACCAATGACGGTCACAGCTCTATCTTGAAAAGTCGCTATCCCCCCAACAATGGCTTCGTCATCTGTAAACTGACGATCCCCATGAAGTTCAAAAAAGTCCGTAAAAATTTCTGAAATAATTTCCCGTACTGAGACGCGGTCGTTAGCACGTGCTTTATTAATAATTTCTGCTATATCAGACATTTTTTACACCTCCGTGAAATTTCAAGAGTAAGGCTAATTTCTCACGCATTTCTTGACGTTTAACAATCGCATCGACAAAGCCATGTTTCAAGAGAAATTCTGCTTTTTGGAAATCATCAGGCAGCGTTTGTCGCACTGTCTGTTCAATCACACGTCGCCCTGCAAATCCAATCAAGGACTGAGGTTCAGCCAAGATAATATCGCCAAGCATGGCAAAAGAAGCTGTTACTCCGCCTGTTGTCGGATCCGTTAATACTGTAATGTAGAGTAATCCTGCATTGGAATGCTTCTTGACAGCTGCTGAGATTTTTGCCATCTGCATCAAAGACATAATTCCTTCTTGCATACGTGCACCACCCGAAGCCGTAAAAATAACCACTGGAAGTTGTTCAGCAGTCGCCATTTCAAAAAGTCGCGTAATTTTTTCCCCGACAACAGTCCCCATAGAAGCCATAATAAAAGTTGAATCCATGATTGCTAAAGCCACTTTTTGGCCTTTAATCAATGCTGTCCCCGTCATTACAGCTTCATCCAAACCGGTCTTCTCCTTTGTCGCCGCAAGCTTTTCAGCATAGTTTGGAAAGTCCAATGGATTTTTGCTTTCAATTCCAGTGAACATTTCTGTAAATGAGTCTGAATCAACTAAAAGCTTCAAACGTTCTGGCGCAGTAATTCGGAAGTTATAGCTACAATGCGGACAGATTTTGCTTGCACCAAGGTCTTGGCTGTAAATACTGTGTTTGCAGGCCGGACATTTCGCAAAAAGCTCGTCAGGCACTTCGGGCTTCGTCATTTCTCCCTGAACAGTTGAACGATTAGGGTTAATTTTAATATATTTTTTCTTTTGAAAGAGAGCCAATTATTTCTCCTTTGTATCAAAATTTTTTACATCTTGATCACGAACGTCTTTAAGCAGATATCTATCTGCTGGCGTTCATTTTATTTTAATTGTCTAATTATATAATTATACACGCAAAAATTAAATTCGTCAAGAACTAGATAAGTGTCCAAAAATGGTGCAATTATATAAGAACATACTCTTGTTTATTTACCCGAAATTTCATCCTCTCTTCCTTTACCTCTTTCAAACTATGTTATAATATGAAGAGTTTAGTTCTATTAAAATACAAGATTTAGATCTATATTTCTCATCAAGAAAGAAAGGAGTTTTTCATGAAAAATAAAACTTTATCAATTATTGTTCCTGCTTATAACGAAGAAGAAACTATTGAACTCTTTTTTGATGAAGTTAATGCTCAAACTGTGGACTTACCACTTGATAAAACCTTTTATTTCATTAATGATGGCTCTTCTGATCGAACCCTTGATGTGATAAAAATGCTGAGCCAAAAACATCCCAATGTTAAATATATTAGCTTTTCGAGAAATTTTGGCAAAGAGGCAGCGCTTCTGGCTGGTCTTCGTGCTGCTTCAGGTGATTTTGTAACCGTCATGGACGCTGATCTCCAAGATCCCCCAAGCATGCTCAAAGAAATGTATCATAAGATTCAAGAGGGTTATGATATTGTAGGAACGCGAAGAATTTCACGGAAAGATGAGCCCTTTATTCGCTCGCTTTTTGCTCGAGCTTTTTATAAGATTATGAACACAATCTCAAGCACCCAAATGGTGGATGGTGCTCGAGACTATCGCTTAATGACCCGGCAAGTCGTTGATAGCATCCTCGAGCTGCCTGAACACAATCGTTTTTCGAAAGGTCTCTTTTCTTGGGTGGGTTATGATGTTTTCTATTTGGAATACAATAATGTCGAGCGGGTAGCTGGAAAAACCTCTTGGAGCTTTTGGGGCTTGTTGCACTACTCGATTGACGGCATCATTAATTTTTCAGATGCCCCACTTAGCCTTGCTACCTTTATCGGTTTTATCAGCTTCCTGATCTCGCTTTGCATGAGCCTTTTTTATGCTTTGAAAACCATTATTTGGGGCGAAATTGTACAAGGTTTTCCTACTCTGATTATTCTTATTTTAATGTTGGGCGGCTTGCAACTGCTGTCTCTTGGCATTATCGGAAAATATCTTTCTAAGGTTTTCCTCGAAACGAAACAGCGTCCAAATTACTTTGTAAAAGAGGACAATATTGATAAATAAAAAAAACAGGAAGTTGGAACTTTCTGTTTTTTAGTTTTAGAAATTATTTTTCCAAATATTCCGGCAAAAATGTATTTGCTAAAAAGCTAGTATCATAATCTCCGGCAATGACATTATCATCTGAAATTAATTCCAGTTGGAAGTCAATATTGGTTGTTAAACCTTCCACATCGAACTCCATCAATGCACGTTGCATCTTCATCAAGGCTTCAAAACGATTTTCACCATGAACGATGACTTTTGCAATCATTGAATCATAATAAGGTGGAATAGTGTAGCCTGTATACATGGCTGAGTCCACACGTAAGCCTACACCGCCACTTGGTAGAAACAGATTCGTGATTTTACCTGGGCTTGGGGCAAAGTTAAATTTAGGATTTTCTGCATTGATACGGCACTCAATTGCATGCCCTTTAAACTCAATGTCTTCTTGTTTCACAGACAGTTCTTGACCATCTGCAATTCGGATTTGTTCCTTAACAATATCCACCCCTGAGACAAACTCGGTTACAGGATGTTCAACTTGTACACGTGTATTCATTTCCATGAAGAAGAAATCGCCTGATGCTTCGTCCAAAAGAAACTCAATTGTTCCTGCGTTTTCATAGTTCACATGTGCGGCTGCTTTGACAGCTGCTTGGCAGATACGTTCTCGTAAAGTATGTCCAATCGCGACAGAGGGACTTTCCTCAAGAACCTTCTGGTTGTTTCGTTGGAGAGAACAATCACGCTCCCCTAAGTGAATAACATTGCCCTGTTGGTCTGCTAAGATTTGGACCTCAATATGACGTGCAGGGAAAATCATACGTTCGATAAACATTGCACCGTTGCCAAAAGCGGCTTTGGCTTCAGCAGTAGCTGCTTCGAAAGCGGGGACGAGTTCTTCAGCATTGCTGACTTTACGGATACCTTTCCCGCCACCACCGGCTGATGCTTTCAGCATGACAGGATAGCCGATCTTATTGGCTAAGTCCAATGCTTCTTCACTCGTGTACACTTCACCTTCAGAACCTGGCGTTACAGGAACGCCAGCTTTGACCATTTCTGCACGCGCATTAATTTTATCCCCCATCATATCCATGACCTGGGCTGAAGGACCGATAAATTTGATATTCATTTCCTCGCAAAGACGTGCAAACTTTGAATTTTCACTCAAAAAACCAAACCCTGGATGAATGGCTTGAGCTCCAGTAGCAACAGCGGCTTCTAGGATATTATTCATATTCAGATAAGACTCTGTTGCCCGGGCTGGGCCGATACAAATGGCTTCATCTGCCAGTGCTACATGTAATGCATCACGGTCAGCTTCTGAATATACGGCAACAGTAGCGACACCGAGTTCGCGTGCCGCACGAATAATACGTACAGCAATTTCACCACGATTGGCGATTAAAATTTTATTAAACATAGATTGATAACTCCTACCAATTTCTCCTTTACCCTCTATTCTGGAATAAAAAGAGTGTCACCAAGCCTTGAGCTCGGTGCATTATTTGGGATTATGGTGGCAAAGGCCACGATCAGTAAGCTTAATGCTTTGAAACTTCAAAGTACACTTACTTTTAAAAGTTGCCACAGACTAACTGTGGCATTGATTATATTTTTTATTTTCCTAAAGCAAAAGTTAATGTTCCTTTTGCAGCTAATTTACCGTCAACTTTAGCTTCCGCTTCAACAACAGCAATTGGCCCACGGCGCTTGATAAACTTCGCATGCAAGATCAACTGATCTCCAGGTACCACTTGTTTTTTATACTTTACATTGTCCATTCCTGCATAAAACACGAGTTTTCCTTTGTTTTCTGGTTTCGAAAGTTCCAAAACGCCTGCAGCTTGTGCCAAGGCTTCCATAATCAAGACACCCGGCATTACTGGATATTGGGGAAAATGCCCTTGGAAAAATTCCTCGTTAATGGTCACATTCTTAATGGCTGTAATTTCATCATCTGCGATATCAATAACACGATCCACTAAAAGAAAAGGGTAACGGTGAGGCAATGCCTCCATAATTTTTGTGACGTCAATATTTACTTCTGCCATTTTTTACCGCTCCTTTATTTAATGCGTACTAATTCTTGACCGAATTCAACGACATCTTCAGCATTAACCATGATTTCAGTGATAACACCGTCTTTAGGTGCTGGAATTTCGTTCATTACTTTCATTGCTTCAATGATGAGTAAGGTTTGACCTTTTTTGACTGTATCTCCCACACTCACGAACTCAGGTTTATCTGGTGCTGGCTGCAAGTAAGCTACACCAACCAAAGGACTTGTTACTGCTTCGCCTTCTGCTGTAGCAACTTCTTCCACAAGCTCTGTTTCTACCGCACGTTCTGTGCTGCTTTCGCTTATAGGTGCTGGAGCACTTGCTTTCGCTTCTGAAAGGACTGATCCAGCTGGTGTTGCCAGAACTTTATTTTTGTTTTTTGAGAAAGACAGTTCTCCTTCTGCTGTGCGCCAAGAAAATTCACGCAAGCTCGAACCATCAAACTGTGTCATCAAATCTTTTACTTCATTAATATTCATTTTTATATCCCGCTCGCTTTCTTTTCCACAATCTAAGTTAAAGTGCACTTAGACTCTGAGAAAGAAAGCAGAGTGCTTATCTTTCTTTTAAACTAATCTGTGAATTTTTTAAAAGCCAATACGGCATTATGTCCACCAAAACCAAAGTCTTGTGACAATGCGTAATTGATTTCAGCATCTTGGCCTTGACCAAGAACGACATTGATTGTCATGCCTTCGTCCAATTCTTTTGTTCCAGCATTTACTGGTGCAAACTGATTTAAAATGGCTTGTACAGTGGCTACTGCTTCAATAGCTCCTGTCGCTCCGAGAGCATGCCCGTGCAAAGCTTTTGTTGAAGAAACCAAAGCTTTATCTCCAATAACATTGTGGATAGCTTTTGCTTCTGTCTCTTCATTAGCATGTGTTGAAGTACCGTGTGCATTGATATAATCAACATCTGCTCCAGTAATTCCAGCTTCTTCTAAAGCAAGCTTCATCGCATTTTCAGCACCAACACCTGATGGAGTTGTCATATGATAGGCATCGTTTGTGTTACCATATCCTACAATTTCAGCTAAGATATTTGCACCACGTGCTTGAGCATGTTCAAGGCTTTCCAAAATCAAGACACCTGCACCTTCACCCATAACAAAACCTGAACGGTCTTTATCGAATGGACGGCAAGCAATTGAAGGATCCGCCTCTTTTGTCAAGGCAGTCAAGTTGGCAAAGCCAGCAATACCAAGCTCACAAATTGCAGCTTCAGCACCACCAGCGATAATAGCATCTGCATAACCATGTTTGATTTCACGGAAAGCTGAACCAATAGAGTTGGCCCCTGCCGCACATGCTGTAACTTCAGCACGCGATACACCACGAGCACCTGTGCGCAAAGCAACATTACCTGTCGCCATGTTGGCAATAGCCAATGGCACATAAAGTGGTGTTACTTTACGTGGACCTTTAAGAAGGGCTTGTGAGTTCTTTTGTGTTTGCTCCAAGCCACCGATACCTGAGGCCATGATACAGCCTAAGCGATCGTAATTTGTGTTCTCTGGAGTGATGCCTGACATTTCCATAGCTTCAAGAGCCGCATAAACTGCATAAAGTGAAAAAGTATCCATACGACGGGCATCTTTTTTCTCAAAATGCTTCTCAAATGGAAAATCTTTAACTTCAGCTGCTACACTGATTCCTGTCGCTTCAGCATCAAAGCGCGTAATTGGACCGATACCTGTTTTACCAGATTTTAGGCCATTCCAAAATTCTTCTGGTGTGTTACCGATAGCACTGGTTACACCGTAACCTGTAATGACTACACGATTCATATTTTTTCTCCTTTGGAGTTTGTTACAAACTTCTTTTTAGTCTAATCTGATGTAAGGCTACATCGCCATACCACCGTCAATAGACAATACTTGCCCTGTCATGTATTCTTGCTCTGCAAGGAATTTCACCACTGTGGCAACTTCTTCTGGTTGACCAAATCGTTTCATTGGGATTTGGCCCTTCATTGCATCCTTGACTTTATCCGAAAGGACTTCGGTCATATCGGAATCAATAAAGCCTGGCGCTACCGCATTTACCCGGACATTGCGCCCAGCAACTTCACGTGCAATTGATTTAGTCAAACCGATCAAGCCAGCTTTGGAAGCTGCATAATTAGCTTGACCCGCATTCCCAATTAAACCTACAACAGAAGTAATATTAATAATTGCTCCTTCTCTTGCACGCGTCATTGGTTTTAGAACTGCTTGTGTCATATTGAAGGCACCAGTGAGGTTTATTTTCAAAACGGCTTCGAAATCTTCTTCGCTCATTTTCAAGGATAAACCATCACGTGTTATTCCGGCATTATTAACCAAAACATCAACGGAGCCTAAAGCTTCTACTGCCTCAGCAACCATGCGTTTAGCATCTTCTGACTGGGAAATATCACCTGATATACCAACAGCCTTAACACCAAAAGAAGTGAACTCTGACAAGAGTTCTTCAGAAATGGCAGAACGTCCATTGATGACTACGTTTGCTCCAGCTTGAGCAAACTGTAAAGCAATCGCCTTACCAATACCACGTGTTGAGCCCGTCACAAAGACATTTTTATTTTTAATTTCCATTATTTTTTCCTGTTCTTATGATTTTTTCTTACTCTCAACCCAAGTTCTACAGTGACCACTCTTACTCATTAAATAAGTTTAAGCTTCTTCTGCCACCAAAGCCTTGAAGGAATTAAGATCTTCAACATTTGTAAAGTTTGCTTCTTTGTCGATTTTTTTAATAAACCCAGAAAGAACTTTACCAGGACCAACTTCAATAAAGCGGTTTACACCAAGTGCTTTCATTGTTTCAATGGATTCGTAGAAACGTACTGGCTCCATAACTTGACGAGTGAGAAGTTCTTTTATTTCTGAGTCCTTCATCACCTTCGCTGTCGTATTTGAAATCAGTTCCAACTTAAAACTATTAAAATTAACCTGTTCAAGTTCTTCGGCTAACTTTTCGCTCGCGGGTTTTAAGATGGCTGTATGGAAAGGTCCAGACACCTTCAGCTCAATCAGACGTTTTACGCCAGCTTCTTTTAGAAGTTCAACGGCGTAATCAACGGCTTCAGCTTGACCACCAATAACGATCTGTGCCGGAGTGTTATAGTTTGCTGGGCTCACAATCCCACGTTCAGCTGCTCGTTCACAAATTTCTTCGATTAAAGCAGCTTCTGTATTCATCACAGCAACCATTTTGCCTGATCCTGTTGGCGCAGCTTCTGTCATATATTGACCACGTTTTGCTACCAAAGCAACAGCTTCTGGAAAATCGAGTGCCCCACTGGCTACCAAAGCAGAGTACTCGCCTAAGGAAAGTCCTGCCACAAGATCTGGCTTGATGCCTTGTTCTGAAAGCAAACGAAGGATGGCTACAGAAGTTGTTAAGATGGCTGGTTGTGTGTATTGTGTCTCGTTGAGTTTTGCTTCATCATTATCGATTAACTCACGAAGGTCATAACCCAAGACTTGACTTGCCTGATCAAAAGTTTCTCTGACAATGTCAAATTCATCATAAAGGTCTTTAGCCATACCCAATTTTTGAGCGCCTTGACCAGAAAAAAGAAATGCTGTTTTCATATTTTTAAGATTTCACAAAATTTAGATTTTTGTGACACTTTCCTAATTTTCAAAATTTATCATAAGTGAAAAACGGGGCTTTCACCCCATTAATTCTCTTATTGTTGAGCTTCAACATATTTAACGAGATCAGAAACAGTTTTCATGTCCGCTTCTGTATCTACTTCAACATCGAATTCATCTTCGATATCGTTAATGATTTGGAAAAGGTCAAGTGAGTCAGCGTCGAGTTCTTCAAATGAAGTTTCGAGTGTTACTTCTTCTTTTTCTTTGCCGAGTTCGTCAGCGATGATGTCTTGTACTTTTTCAAATACTGCCATGTTATTTCTCCTTTAATGTGTAGAAAGTATATATATTATAGCGTGATAAATCACTCATATAACCAAATTTAAATGTTATCAATCTTATCAAAGATTAATAATGAGCGTCCCCCATGTGAGGCCGCCACCGAAACCTGTCTGGACAATTTTATAATTTTCGTCCAAAGAAAGTTTACCATTTTTTATCGATTCTGACAAGAGAATAGGTATCGAAGCTGCACTTGTATTGCCATATTCTTGCATATTTTGCAGGAATTTACTGCGTTCAGCACCTAATTTCTTGGCCATTTTATCAAGGATTCGAGAATTTGCTTGATGCAATAAAAAATAGTCAATATCTTCAGGTTTCAGATTTGCTTTTTCCAAGGTTTCCTGGATATTTTTTGGAACGTCACGTGTCGCAAAGTCAAAGACCGCCCGCCCGTCCATTTTTATGAACTCTGTAACATGGTTAACTTGACCACTAAGTTCAGGATTAAGTGCCAAATAATTTGAGGTGAGAGAATCGCCTCGAGAGCCGTCTGTTCTTAAATTTTCAGCGATAACCAAAGGTTGTGTACCTGTGTCTTCCAAAAGGACACCACCTGCGCCATCTCCAAAAAGAACAGCGGTAGAACGATCCGACCAATCCAAAGATTTAGACAAAACTTCCGCACCGATAACCATGCCACGTTTGTAGCCGCCAGCAATCAGCTTCTCAGCCGTTGATAAGGCGAAAACAAAGCCAGAACAAGCAGCCGTTAAATCATAGGCAAAGGCACGATGTGCCCCAATTTTTGCTTGCACTAAAGCTGCCGTACTTGGCATACTGCTATCGGGTGAGATAGTCGCCACAATAATAAAATCAATCTGGTCCGCTGACAAATCAGCTTGCGCTAAGAGTTGTTCACCAACCTTAGCAGCCAGATCACTGGTATTTTCGTCAACTGTAATATGTCGCTGCTTAATACCCGTCCGTGAATAAATCCACTCGTCACTCGTGTCCATGATTTTTGCCAAATCATCGTTTGACACAATATTTTCGGGCACATAGTGTGCCACCTGGGTAATTTTAGCGAAAGGCATTATTTCATATTCTCCAATGACTTATGTAATTCTTCAAGTTCGCCTGCAAGTTTGTTTTCGGTAGTCCCGTAAACACTTAACATAAGTTTTTCTGAAATGCTACGGAAAAATTCGCTGTGCGATGCACAGAGGGCCATACCTTTTTCAGTCAATACGATATAAGCCACGCGACGGTCACGATCTGAGCGTTCGCGCTTGATATATCCCTTAGTTTCCAAGCGATTGAGTGTAATGGTGATTGTTGAAAGGGCTAATTTTTGATTCCTTGCAATGTCTGTAGCGCGGCAAGTTCCCAAAGTATGGATAAGTGTCATTTGTTGAAGTTCTTTCACAGTTACATCTGGGTAATCAGAATCCTTCAAGAACTGTTCTTCTAAGTTCATGCAGTCGTGGAAAAGTTGAATCAACCATTCATTAATTTTGTCAAAATCTGTTTTCATTTGTACTTCCTGATATTTTGATGATACAAACCATTTACAATACAAAATTGTACCATAATAAAAATAATTTGCAAGTGCTAAGTAGATTTGAAAAATGCCTCTAATGGCTTGGATGAACTCTTTATCCTGCTTTATAAAGAAAAAGTTCCAAATGTAGTCGACAGCAAAAAGATGAAATCATGGCATTTCATCTTTTTTTTATGAAAAATTTCCTTTTTAAAAAGGATCGTGAAATCCTTTTTTATTTTTTTACATTTGAGCCTTTAACTCATCTACTATATGCTTAATTTCATTATAGCAAAATAAAAGTCTAAAATTTTCTGTTTTGCGTGTTTTCTTGTGAATTTTGGTCAAAAAAGGCGCTTTAGATAACACTATCCTCTTTTTTGTCTAAAAAACTCTTGGAAAATTTTCCAAGAGTTTAGGTGTGCAAATTCTTATTTCATTTGCTTTAATAGTGCATCTGTATAGTCCGTCAGTTGCGCCATTGAAGCTGTGGGGCCTCCAAAGAAATAAACCTTGTCATAATCCATGGTGATGACATGCCCTTCTTTCACTGCCTTAAGGTTTTTCCACACGGGATTTTTTTGAAGCGCCTCATATTGTGCTTTATCTGCATTTTTGAAGTCGATAAAAATATAGTCTGCATCAAAATCCTTGAGGCTTTCAGCGTTGACTTCTGCATATCCTGTTCCCTTGGATAATTCCGACATTTTTGGCGATTCTTGGAATCCAAGACCACGCGTAAGTGCTTGACCACCACGCGCAAAGTTATCACCATAAGCGTAAATCTTATCGCCTTGGAGCTCTAACAAGGAAATACTTGATTGTGCTGTATCTATGCCTTGCGCTTTAAGTTTTGTTTTTTGTTCTTCAGCTTTTTTGTCAAAAGTTTTAAGAAACTCTTTCTTTTCATCTTCACGGTTCAACAATTTGGCAAAGAAATCCAAAGATTTATCCATGTTATTCAAATCTTGATAGTTAACAAGTACAGTAGGCGCTACTTTTTCATAATCAGAAACTTGTGTTTTATCCACTGTCACAATCAAATCAGGCTTTTGACCAATGAGTTTTTCAATATTAAAGCTTGGCGAACCAAGATCAACCATATTTTCCTTTTGTTTGTCTGACAAATAAGGGTTAGGGAAAGCCCAAGAATCCGTTCCAATTACATTTCCGCCTAAAGTTGCAACATCATCCGGGTAATTTTGTACTGCAATACGTTCCGGATGTGAAGGCACTTCTACTTCACCATTCAAGGCAGTGAAGGTTACTTTTTCCTCTTTTTGGGATTGTGATACATCTGAGTTTGAACATGCAGAAAGGCCTAAAAGTCCAACTGCTGCTAAAGCTATAGAATATAATTTAAGGTGTTTCATGAAATCCTCTTTCAAATTTTTTGTATTAAGTATATATAGTAAGGCGCCCCTATGAGAGCAACCACAAAACCAAGCGGTAAACTTGACGGTGCAATAATGATTTGTGATAAACTGTCTGCTAAAAGTAAAATAATCATTGAGATCAAAGCAGTCGCCCAGGCGCGCTTTTTACTTTCAAATCCCACCAGTTCGCGAGCTATGTGTGGTGCAATCAAGCCTATAAAAGCAAGACCGCCAACTAATAAAACGCCAATCGATGCAAAAAGTAGTGCCAATATATAAAATTGCATTTTACTCTTTTTCACATTTAATCCAAGGCTCGTTGCCATTTCTTGACCCAAACTTAGTAAGTCTAGTTCTTTTCGGAAAAAACTGAAAATAAGTAGACCAATGATTAGCAGAACAAAAGCCACACCAATAAACGTTTTATCTGTTTGCCAAATGTCTCCAGATAACCAAACCGCTACTTGTTGAAAATCAAAACGATTGATTGAAAGTTGAGCTAAGGTAATCAGGGCCTGAAAAAGAGCGGTAATGCCTAACCCAATCAGAAGAACCTGGATATTACTTACATTTTTCTTTAGCGCAAGATGATAGAGCAAGGCAAAGGAAAAGAGTCCTCCCAGCAAGGCAAATAAAGGATACATAAAGATCCAAGTTCCTGAAAGTTTCAACCACTGACTAAGAAAAAGGAAAAGTACCGCCCCTGCACTGGCACCACTCGTAATTCCAAGTGTACCCGCATCTGCCAAGGGATTGTCCACTACGGTCTGAATAATAAAGCCGGCCATAGCCAAAGCTGTTCCCGCAATAAGCACCACCAGTGTTCTTGGCATTCTAAACTGAGGAATCAATATGGAGAGCAAATCCCAATCTGTCGAAAAGTGCGTCAAATCGATAATAATAAAGGCAAGCAGGAGGAATATTAAAAACAAAAATTTCTTTTTCATTTTTCCTCCTGACTCATCACATAAATGAAGAAAATTGCGCCAAATAAAAGAGTTAAGCTGCCTGCCGGAAATTCATAGGGCTTGAACAAATTACGGGCCAACAAATCTGCTACAAGTAATAACAACACGCCCAATAAATTGCTCATACAGAATCTTTTAAAAAAATGTCCTCCAACAAGTCGTCTTGCCAAATGTGGCGCCATGAGTCCAACAAAACTAATCACACCCACACTCGAAACAGTTACACCACTTGCCAGAGCCACCATGACCATAATCAACAATCTGAGACGATTTACAGAAATACCCAGGCTGGTTGCCATCTCTTCACCAAAGGCTAAGACCTTTATCTGATTTGCAAATAAGAGAACCGTAGATACAAACAGTACAGACACAACCATTAAAATTTCTAGTTTTAGTGGAGTGATCCCTGAAAAGGAACCCACAATCCATAAAAAATAGGACTGCATATTTTTACTATAGAAGGTCAAAATACTTGCAAGGCTTGTCGCAAAAAGGCCGACAGATGTGCCCACAAGAACAACTTTCATCGGTTGAAATTTACTTTTAACAGTAAGAACAGCTACCGTAATCAGAGCAATAAATGCTCCTAAGCTTGCAACAACAGTGCCCAACCATCCACCTGTGGAAAGATTGAATACCAAGAGCAGAGCAAGTGCAAAACTTGCTCCACCTGAAATTCCCAATGTGGATATCTCGGCAATAGGATTACCTGTCATACTTTGAACCAAAAGTCCACTACTGGAGAGGAGAATCCCTACAAACACTAAAGCCAATAAGCGCGGTAAACGTAAGTGCAAGACCACACTCTCATGCCAAATCTGGCTGAAACTATAGTTTTGATCACCGAGCATGAGATAAAGGAAAGACAAGACCACAATCACCAATAAAGCGAGTGCAACTTGACAAGAAAACTTGCTAATCTTCATTTTTAACCCCTGTAATCATAAGAGTTTGGCAGAAAAGATCACGCCCTAATCGAACATGTAATCCAAAGCTTTCATGAATAATTTCCTCTGTGAATAATTCTTCCACCGGCCCAGAGGCGAAGATTTCACCCTCTTTTACAATAACTAAATTATCCGCAAAACGTGCCGCATGGTTGAGGTCGTGGATGACATAAACCACTGTTTTGTTCATCTTTTTCGCAAAAGTTTTTAACAGTTTTAAAATATCAAGTTGGTGCAAAAGATCCAGATACGTTGTCGGCTCATCCAAAAGGATAATTTCACTGTCTTGCGCTAAAATCATCGTGATAAAAGCCCGCTGGCGCTGGCCGCCAGAAAGTTGGGCAACTTTTTGGTGACGTAACTCCCAAATCTCGGTCTCCTTCATGACTTGCTCCACAAAGCGCTTGTCTGCTTCCGATAAGTTCTGTTGTGTAAGTTTTTGATGTGGAAAGCGGCCGAGACTGACCAGCTCATACACAGTTATATCACTCGGGGCTTGCATGGCTTGCGGAAGCAAGGTCAAAATTTTAGCTATTTCTAGATTTTTACGATTAGAAAGGCGTTCTTCCTTATAGATAACTTCCCCTTCATACTTTATTAAACGTCCCAAGGCTTTGAGTAATGTCGACTTTCCTGAGCCATTTATTCCGATAATCGCCGTCGTTTTTCCTTGCTCAATTTCCAAAGATACATCTCTTAGAACTTGTTTTTTACCGTAATATACATTTAAATTTTTTGCCCCAAAATACATGAGTTCTTCCTTTTCAGCTCTAGTCACTCAAAGATGCCAATAATGTCAAATACTTTTTACATATTTAATTAAAGCATACTTTATAAAAGTTAACAAGTAATTTCTAAATTATTTTAAGTCAGATATTTACCCTATCGTGACCTTTTATCACTTTACTTATAATGTAAGATTTACAAGAGTAAAACCCCCAAGCCCAATGACTTGAAGGTTGTCCTGTTTACTTATTTTAATTCTATATTTGTTAAAACCTGTTTTGGAAATTCATCCTCATCTCTGATTATAACAAAATTTTCAAGTTTCCTTCTTTTTATCCTCAGGCGTTTCATAATTTCTCCGCAGCGAAAATTTATCAGGGACCAGGTCATAACCTGGTTTACAGAATGGGTGGCATCGTAAAAGCCGTGAAGTTCCCATTGCAATTCCCTTTGTCGCTCCATGCTTCTCAATCGCTTGAATCATATAATTCGAACAGGTTGGATAATAACGACAAGCCGGCGGTAAAAGAGGGGAAATAAATCTCTGATAACCATGCACAGTTTTGACTAAAACTTTTTTCATTTTTTCCTTTTATTTTAGAGCTTCTAGAATATCTGAAATCATCAGTTCTGGCGTCAAATGATAACGATCATAAAGCTCATCCATCGCAACAGAGTCATTAAACTCTTTCTTTGCACCAAAATTCAATGTTTTCACACCAAATTGTCCAAGATAACCGGCAACTTTTTGACCAAAACCGCCATCAAGAACGCCATCTTCGATGGTCACAAAGACTTTATGATCCCCTGTTAATTCTTTCAAGGTTTTCTTATCAAGTTCTGCCACAAACATTGGATTAACGAGCGTAGCTTTGATTTTTAATCTTTCCAGTTCTTCTACTACTTTTTGACCGTGACTAAAGAGACCGCCCAAAGCCAGAATGGCAACTTCTTCACCTTTACGTACAATTTCATACTGGGCTTTGCTGAAATCAGTCCGCACGGTTGAACGATTTTCTACACCGTGCTCAGGAATTTGTAGCACAACTGGATGATCTTTTTGTGTCAGTGCCCAATCCAACATTGCTATAAGCTCTTCTTCACTCGTTGGTGCCAAGTAGACCAGATCAGGAATGTTAGAGAGCATACCTATTGCGAAGCTGCCTTGGTGCGTTTTATCCGAACCAGAGATTGAAGCTGATTTCACAATAACTACCGCTGGTTCCTTATTAATTGCCAAGTCATGTAAAAATTGATCGTAAGCACGTTGCATGAAAGTGGAGTTGTGAAAAATCATTGCACGTGCCCCACCTGCTGCAACCGCTCCGCCAAAAGTCGTCACATATTGTTCAGCAATCCCGGCATCAACATAGTTTTCTGGGTGCTTTTCAGCAAATTCCTTTAGGTTATTCACCATTGGGATCCCACCATTGACTGCGACCAAAGGCATGCCCTCAGCAACTTTTTCTTCCATATAATCGAGAATAATACGGGTATAATTTTTAGCCGAACTTATATTTTTCAAAGAACCGTCTGCTAAGTTGAAAGGAGAACGCCAGTGAAAGGCTTCTTTCATGTCAACAGCAGGCTGATAACCATGTCCTTTTTCGGTATTGATATGTAAAACAATCGGATGATTAATATCCTTTACTTCTTCAAAGAGAGAAATGAGGGCTTCGAGATTATTTCCATCTGCTAAATACTTATAATCTAATCCAAATGCTTTAAACAGATTGTTTGGTGATTGCCCATCTGTTGCACGCAATTCAGCTAATCCTTTATAAATTCCTCCTTGATTTTCAGCGATTGACATTTGGTTATCATTGAGAATGAGGATGAAATTTTTATCGTAAGCACCGGCATTGCTGATTGCCTCCAGTGCTAAGCCACCAGAAAGCGACCCATCGCCTAAAATAGCAATAATATTACCTTTTTGTGCTGTTAAATCACGTGCTTTAGCCAGCCCCATCGCATTTGCGACAGAAGTTGAGGTGTGTCCCACAGTGAAGAAATCATGTTCTGATTCATATTGGCTTGTATAACCCGTGATGTCATGAAAATGCCCCTCTTGAAAACCGTGTTTACGCCCTGTGAGAATTTTATGTGGATAAGTTTGGTGGCTTACATCCCAAACAAATTTATCCACAGGCGACTGAAAGACTTTATGCAAAGCGATGGTTAATTCTACGACACCCAGATTTGGTCCTGTATGTCCCCCAATCTGACTGACTTTATTGAGCACCGCTCCTCGAACATCTTGAGCAAGTTCGGTTAATTCAGCAGCACTTAGCTTTTTTAAATCTGCTGGCGCATTTACTTTATCTAAAATAGTCATCTTTGCCTCTTTCTACTCATTGTTCACTTTTATTCATAGTGCATAAGTTTACAATCTATTCTATTACTTTTTGTTCACTTTTGCTGATTTGGGAGATGGGCTTGTACGTAAACGGACAGTAAATTTTGTACCGCGCGGTTGATTATCCTCAACCGTAATTCTGCCATTATGTGCCTCTGCTATTTGCTGGGCAAGAGATAAGCCAAGACCTAAACCACCTTTTTGTCGTGTTCTTGCTTTATCCACACGGTAAAATCGGTCAAATATTTTTTTCTTATCGGCTGCTGTAATTCCTTCTCCATTATCAGACACACTTAGTAGAAGGGTTGCTCCATTTTTTTGAACATCAACTTGAATTTCACCATCATCGCCTGTATATTTCATGGCATTATCAAACAAAATCGTTAAAAGTTGCTTCACTAAGCTCTGATCTAAACTTAGAGCTCCTTCAAACTTTAAGGAAGTTTTTAAGGTTTTATCAGAACTTTCTGCCAAGAGCTGGTAATTGCTAAAGATGGCTTCAAAGAACTCCTTATCTGTTGGCTCAGGATTTGTTTTAATATTATTGTCCTGCCGTGCCATATTCAACAGATTAGTCGTCAAAAGTCGCATATTACGTACTTCCGAAAGACTCTCTGAGATATTTTCAGATTCTTCAATTATTGTTGCATTAGGATTTTGGAAAAGTAATTCTAAGCGATTTTGTAAAATAGCGAGAGGTGTTCTTAGCTCATGGCTTGCATTTTCGACGAAAGCTTTCTGTTTTTCATAAGCAACCATAACCGGACGCAGTGTCCAGTTGGCAAGATACAAGCTAATAATCACAGAAATGAACCAGAACATCACCATTGTTGTAATGATGATAAAATTACTCCGGCTCAAGCTATCTTGAAGCTGATCCACGTTACTAAAAACTTGTATATAAGCAATGTTACTTGCACCATAGGTTGTGTCTAGATTTGATTGGGGCATCGCCAAGGTAACATAACGATAATGCCAGTCAGGTCCATAAGGGTTCCGAATAGAAATCGACTTGATTTGTCCTAGGGCGTCCTTGTCTAACTTGGCTGTCTTCTCAAGTTGATAACGTACGAGATCGACACGTATGAATTGTTGCTGACTGCTGTTTCCTGGTTTCGTTGTTGCATCAACACTTCCTGTTGGTCCTAAGACATTGCCCTTTTCGTCGTACATGACAATACTGTTTGTGGGACTGTAATTGCCTTGATTAATTTCAAATGTCCCTTGATTGACTCCCACCTGGTCAAGGGCCAAAGCTCTTAAAATATCTGGATTAGCTGCTAAATCCCTTAAGTTTTGGTCAGTGGATTTATAAACCCCACTTGTGAGAACTTGCAAAATAATCACTGTGAGCGCAAAGAAAATGATTGTGAAATCTAGAAAAAAATGAAGGAAATTCTTCCCATCATTTTTCACAATTGGCATCGATTTTATTTTTTCAATTATCTTTTTCATAAAGTTTACCGTAAAATATAGCCGACATTACGCAATGTAGCTAGATTTTGGGCAAAGTCTGTATCTTTAAGTTTTTTACGGATTTTACTCATATAAACTTCAACTACGGTTACTGTCGTGTCACTGTCAAACCCCCAAATGCGGTCAAAGATTTGTTCTTTAGGCAAGATGACATTTTGATTTTGCATCAGATAAACGACAAGATCAAACTCTTTACCGATTAATTCCACTGGTGTGTCATTCACAAAGGCTGACTTATTGGTCAAATTCAAACGCACATTGCCATATGAAAGACCATTTGCATCTTCAAGTTTTCCTGTACGTTTTAAGAGCGCCTGAATACGCGCTTTCAACTCATCAAGATAGAAAGGTTTTGTCAAATAATCATCTGCGCCAACATCAAAGCCGTGCATTTTATCGTCTAAAGACTCTTTGGCAGTCATAATTAAGACTGGTGTATCGATATTTTGATCACGTAGTTCTTTGAGTACTTCGAACCCATTTTTCTCCGGCAACATTAAGTCTAAGAGGATTAAATCATAAATCCCCATTTCTGCTTCATAAAGTCCTTCTTCGCCATCAAAGACTTGTTTTACCTCAGCAAAAGATTTCAAGAAATCGTAAACTGATTTTGACAAAGAGAGGTCGTCTTCCACTAATAATATTTTAATCATCGCATCCATCTTTCTTACACTAACGGGAAAATTTAAACGAGAAATTTACCCATCCTTCCCTTTATTTTACACTATTATGACCTTTTTTTCTTATTTAAAGCTAAAAGAAGAGGAAAGTCAATCCTTTTTTTGAAATTTACTCATTATAAAACAGTGAAGAGGTTCTTCACTGTTTTCTTTACTCTTTTTCTTTAGGTGCTGTCGTTTCTCTTAAGATCAACTCGAAAGGAATAATCGTTTTATCATGGAAAGCTTCATCATTTTGTGTCAGCCCGAGAAATTTCTCGACGGTTGCAGCGCCAAGACGTACGATATTGATGTCAAAGGTTGTCAGATAAGGGTGAACAAGCGTTGAAAAGGCAGAGTTGTTGTAAGTAATCACACTGACATCTTCTGGTACTTTCACACCTTGCTCTGACAAGCGAGAAATTACTTTCAAAGCCAAGACTTCATCCATAACAACAAGTCCTGTTTCATTTTTCAAGGTCATGTTTTCTTCAAAAACAAGCAAATTCGGCTTACTTTGTTTTTTCAGCATCTCATCTTGATAGCCCTGATAGCGTTCCTCAAACACTTCTCCGTCTTTCGTATCGGTCACAAAAGAAATCTCTGAATGCCCCAACTCCATCAAGTACCTGGTCGCCTCATGCCCCATCAAGACATTGTCGTTATCCACATGTGTAATTTCATTTTGCTTTTCTGTTGGGGTGCCTAAGAGGACGAAAGGAATTTTGTTGTCAAAAAGGTAATTACGTACACTGTCTGCTTTCCCAGCATAAAGGACAATAAAACCGTCCACACGCTTCTCAGAATACATTAGTTCAACCTGCTGTTTCAGCTCGCTCTCTTGGTAGCCCGTCACAACAGCAATGGAAACATCGTATTTGCGTGCTGTTTCATTAATCGATGTCAAAACCTTCATATAGAAAGGTTGGTTTGATTTGTCTTCAACAGGCGGGAAGACAACTCCAATCGTATTGGATTTCCCTGACGCTAGAATCTGAGCCGCCACATTGCGTGTGTAGCCGAGTTCTTGCATTGCTTTTCTTACTTTAACTTTTGTCTTCTCACTGATTTCCGAACTGTCTTTGAGAACACGGCTAACTGTTGAAGCATTCACACCCGCTTTTTTTGCTACATCTTTTATCGTAACGGCCATATACTATCTCCTGATTCTACTCTCTTCTACTTATTTTCCCAAACTTTTGTTAATAATTCAAGAGACAGACTGTTTGTGTTTGAAACTAAAGCAATATCCGTTCCTAATTCTTCAGCAGAACCAACACCTATAGGGAGTGCACCTGCTGCTTTTATCGCTGCAATACCCGCCTGTGCATCTTCAATTCCTATGCATAAAGTAACGGGAACATCAACACCGGCGGCAGCCGCCAAAAAGATATCTGGTGCAGGTTTTGAGGCTGCAACTTTTGCAGGGTCAGCGATAGCATCAAAATAAGTGCTCAATCCCATCGCCTCAAGAAGAAACGGACCATTTTTTGAGGCAGAGGCCAAAGCAATTTTGATATTCTTAGCACGTAAATCTTTCAGCAAATCTAATATCCCAGGATAAATATCATCTGGCCCTACCTTTTGAATCATTTGAACATAGTTCTCATTTTTTTGCTTCGCAAGCTGAGCAAAACTTTCAGCATCATATGTTGCTGCTTTTCCACCAAGCTCCAATATTTTTTTCAAAGAATCTTCGCGTGACACACCTTTTAACTGTTCATTAAAAGTTCTATCCACTCCAGCTATACCTAACTCTTCAGCCAAAGCTTTCCAAGCTTGAAAATGGTACTCTGCGGTATCAGTAATTACACCATCGAGATCAAATAATACTGCTTTAAACATGCTTCACCTCTACTTCATAGGCGCTTTCCAATTGGACCGGTTCACCATAAACTTCTAAATCAATCGGTGCACCTTTAAGCAATTCTATCTGAAGCGCGTCTCCCACACTGACTTTCAGCAGACGCCCACGATAATTAATACGGAAACTATAAGCCTCCCAAGCTTTGGGGATGAAAGGCGCAAAACTTAACTGACCGTTCCACGTTTTCATTTGAGCAAATCCTTGTACAATCGCCAACCAAGACCCCGTCATTGAGGTGATATGTAAACCGTCTTCGGTATCATTGTTGTAGTTGTCAAGATCCAAACGTGCGGTCCGTTCATACATTTCAACTGCTTTATCTTCCATTCCAAGTTCGGCAGCTAAAATTGCGTGAATAGATGGAGAAAGTGAGCTTTCGTGGACCGTTAAAGGTTCATAAAAGTTAAAGTTACGACGTTTTTCCTCTAAGCTATAGCGGTTGCCAAAGAAATAAATCCCCTGTAAAACGTCTGCTTGCTTAATATATGGCGAGCGCAAGATACGATCCCATGACCAGTTTTGGTTCAAAGGCAAGTGCTTAGGATCCAAGTCCGCTACTGGTGTCAAATCCTTGTCCAAAAAGCCATCATGCTGGACAAAAATCCCTAATTCTTCATCTGTCGGATAATACATATGGGCAGTGATGTCCCTCCACTGCGATAACTCTTCTGTCGAAACCTGTAAATCGGGGCGAGGGTATTTCTTCAAACTTTCCATTGTATAATTCAAAACCCAAGTTGCCAAAGTGTTGGTATACCAGTTGTTATTGATATTATTTTCATATTCATTTGGTCCTGTAACACCATGAATCATGTAAGCTTTTTGTCGCTCTGAATAGTGAACACGGTCTGCCCAGAAGCGTGAAATTTCTACAAGCACTTCAAGACCTTCTTGGGCCAAATAAGTTTCATCACCGGTATAATTGCTGTAATTATAAATGGCATAAGCTATAGCGCCATTACGGTGAATTTCCTCAAAAGTGATTTCCCATTCATTATGACACTCAATACCTGTGAAAGTTACCATTGGATAAAGCGCTCCAGCCAAACCTTGTTGTCTTGCATTGTGTTGAGCTTGAGGCAACTGTTTGTGACGATAGTGTAATAAGTTTTGCGTCACTTGCTGATCCGCTAAGGAGAGATAAAGCGGAACTGCATAGGCTTCTGTATCCCAGTAAGTTGCTCCTCCATATTTCTCCCCTGTAAAGCCTTTAGGGCCAATATTCAGACGTTCGTCTTCACCATAGTAAGTTGCAAAAAGTTGGAAGAGATTAAAACGAATGCCTTGTTGTGCTTGATCAGAACCTTTAATTTCAACATCCGCAAGTTCCCAACGTTCGCCCCAAGCTTCTACATGCTCTTGTAAAAGTTGTGCATAAGATTTCGCCTGAATGGCTTCTTCTAGACTTGTTAAAGCTTCATGCATTGCAGCTAAATCACTATAATCACGGCTCGTCAGAACAAGCACACGTTTTTCAAAATGTAGTGTTTCCTGTTCGACGATTGCTTCATGGTAATTCATAACTTTTTCTTCTTGGATTTCTTGTCCTTGAGCTTGAAAATCACCCTTGAAACTTTGCCCTGCTAGTACGGTAAATTGTTCTACACCAAAGGGGTTAGCAATCGTTTGATTGGCAATGTAAGTCCCTTCTTTATCGCCCCCTTTATCCAAAACAGTCCAGAATTTTTCTTCGTAATTTGAATCTTCATTGTGCACATCAGCATCAATAAATGAAGCCGTACGCACTTTGTGCGGTTGACCATCCACACTAGAGAATGTGAAAGAGAAGACAGCTAATTCAGGATGAACAATAGACATAAAACGGTCAACAGAAACAGCAACGCCAGCTTTTTCATAAGAATAAGTGAGAACAGCTTTTTGCATATCTAAGGAAAGGTGGAAATGAGTGATACTATCAGTATAAAGGTCAACTTCTTCGTCATCGATAAAAAGTGAGACCCCCGAAAAGTTCAACGCATTAATTGCCTTACCAAAATATTCTGGGTAACCATTTTTCCACCAGCCCACACGCGTTTTGTCTGGAAACCAAACGCCTGCAATATATGTGCCTTGATGGTGGTCGCCTGAGTACTTTTCTGAAAAATTTCCACGCATTCCCATGTAGCCATTCCCGATTGAGGTTAAGGATTCTTGAAGACGGCGTTCTTCCTTTTCTAATGTATTGGATTGAATATGCCAAGGCTCAATTTCCATAATTCTGCTGATTTTTTTCATCTTTTTTCCTATCTTTTTCTTTTCTTATTTTTTCTTAAACACTTGATATTCCCAAGGAAGGAAAGTCATCTTTTTTTCCAGCTTTCTTGGATGGCTTCCTAAAATATGCTGATAACCTTCTATTTCTAGTTTGTTAAAGTCCAGATGTGCTTTTTTAGTACCTAAATTTGTAATAATCAAAAATGAATCACGTTCGTAAACAAAGGCTGTCAAATGTCGTTCAAACCAAAATTTTATTGACCCACGCGCAATGTCATCTTCCTCATGGCGAAGGCGGATTAAGACTTTGTACAAATCGATAAGTTCTTGCGACTTTTCTGTGTTTACTTCCTTATAATTTGGATGAATCGGCATCCAAGGCTTGCCACTGGTAAATCCTGCGTTTTGAGTCGCATCCCATTGCATTGGTGTGCGAGAGTGGTCTCTACTGTTTGCCATCACTTTATCCAAGGCTTCACTTTCAGTCATTCCCTCAGAGATCAAGGCTTCATAAGCCTGCTTGATTTCAGTAGCATCTGTCTGGGTGATAGCTGTAAAAGGAAAATTACGCATTCCAATTTCCTGTCCCTGATAGATAAAGGGTGTCCCTCTGAGCAGCATATAAGAGACGGCTAAAGCTTTAGCAGATGCGATGCTGTCATCGCCGAAGCAACTGATTACTCGTGGTTGGTCATGATTTTCCAAATAAAGTGCATTCCAACCTCGTGTAAGCATATCCTTCTGCCAACGTATAATTGTCTTTTTGTAACCATACATCCAGCCACGCCCTGCGTGTCCCTTCTGACGTACGTTGTGTTCCAATTCAAAAATCATCTTAAGATAGCCAGAACTTGCATCCGTCCAATCAGGCGCCTCAGTTGAAGTCACACCTGAAGCTTCCCCGACCGTTAAAGCACCATATTGGTCAAATATTTCTTTTAAATCAGCCATATAATCTTCAATACCCGACACGTTCATAAAAGGCTGCCAAGGGTCGTTCCCTCTTGACGACTTGATAGTGAAGGACCAATCTTCTTTTTGAATATGAGAAATGGCATCCAAACGAAAACCATCTATACCTAATTCCAACCACCATTTAATCATCGCATAGATTTCTTGACGCACTTGGGGATTCTTCCAGTTCAAGTCCGGTTGTTCTTTCGCAAAGACATGAAAATATGCTTGGTGAGTCTGTTCATCATAAGTCCAAGTTGAGCCCCCAAAGAAAGATTGCCACTCGTTCGGCATTTTTTCGGGCCTTGCATCTGCCCAGTGATAATAATCTCGATAGGGATTGTCCTTTGATTTTTGACTTTCAATAAACCAAGGATGCTGATCGGAAGTATGATTAACAACCAAGTCCATAATCACCTTCAAGCCATTCTCATGCGCTTTTTGCAGAAGTTCCTTTAAGTCTTCTAAGCTACCAAAGCGCGCATCAATACTATAAAAATCGGCAATATCGTAGCCCCCATCCACTTGTGGACTTGTATAAATGGGGTTAAGCCAAATAAAATCTATCCCCAAGTCTTTCAAGTAAGGTAACTTTTCGATAATTCCCTGTAAATCCCCCATACCATCGCCATTACTGTCTTTAAAAGACTTGGGATAAATCTGGTAACCTGTCCAATTCGCAAAATCGTCTTTTTTCATTTTTTTCCTTTTTGATTCTCTCTCTTGAAATTAAAGCCAGTCCTTCGAAAACAATTCATAGAGTCAGAAAGACATTTGCCTATTATTCTGCTTAAGTATTTACTCTAGAGGTTGCCATGTGCCCACTCACTCGAAGCTGCGGGTCCTTTTCTCTATTATGTCAAAATTTTTCCATATAAAAAGCAATATCTGGGCAGAACTATCTTTTGGAAGAATGCGCGATTGCTTCATCGCTAACTCTTGTTTAATTTCTACTATTTATAGATTATAAAGCCGTTTTTCTGAACGTGACTGTCTTCAGCTAAGTGGGCCAATATTATTTCTCCCTCTTCAACACTGACCGGCTGTGCCCCCTTATTAAAGACTGCCTTAAGCTCGCCGCGTACCAGTTTCACTACGCCTTGACTGTCATCAACACACTGCCATTCTAAATCAGATTGACTAAGTGTTTCTGCGTATTCTTTACGGAAAGCTACCAAGGCTTTGAAGAAAGCAAACATTTCTAAGTCTTGATGTTCTTCAGTCCAAGGCATGCATTTACGGCAGTCTGGATCCGCACCACCATCTAGCCCATATTCGTCCCCGTAATAGATACATGGCACACCGGGCTGGAGATACATGAAGGCTTGAACTTGTTTTACTAAATCTTTACTTCCTTTAGCTTGTGTTAAAAGACGTGGTGTGTCATGAGAATCTAAGATGTTAAACATAACTTGATTCGTTTGTTGACGGTAAAGCATAAGCTGAGCATTAATTGCCGAAACCATTTGTTCTAAACTTAAATCTTCTTTCACAAAAGTATCAATAATCGCATTGGTATAAGCATAGTTCATCACTGCTGAAAACTCATCACCAACAAGCCAAGGTTGTGCTGAATGCCAAACTTCTCCTAAAATGTAGAAATCTTCCTTCGCTGCATCACATGTCGTACGGAACTTCTTCCAAAAGGCATGATCGACTTCGTCTGCTACGTCTAAACGCCACGCATCAATATCACACTCCTTGATCCAGTATTCTGCAATATTGAGCAAATACTCTTGCACTTCTGGATTGGCAGTATTTAATTTCGGCATATGTGGTGTAAAAGCAAATGTATCGTAAGTTGCAGTTTCAGAAACTTCAAAATCCTCGGTTGGTGTATAGCTTGCGGGCCATTCGTTAACATGGAACCAATCTGCATATTTTGAATTTTCTTGATGCTTAAGAACGTCTTGCCACTGCGGGCTGGTATCACCAATATGATTAAAGACCGCGTCAAGCATTACTTTAATTCCACGTTGATGCGCTTCTTTAACTAAGGTCTTAAAAACATCCAAATCACCAAAATACTGGTCAATTTTTAAATAATCTTCCGTATCATACTTGTGATTAGAATAGGCTTGAAAAACAGGGGTAAAGTAAATACCGTTCACGCCTAAGTCTGTCAGATGGTCCAAATGATCGATTACACCTTGGAGATCACCACCATATAAGTCTTGGCGGTCAGGAGATTCAGTCGGATCCCATTCTTTCACTCCTACGGGATTAATCGCTGGGTTTCCATTAGCAAATCGTTCAGGGAATATTTGATACCAAACTGTATTTTTAACCCAATCAGGAGCCTTAAACCGATCTACTTCATGGAAGAAAGGCATACGAAATGCTGCATATTTTTTTGTGAGTAATTCTACTTCGTAAGGAAGAATACCAGAGTCACTATAGACAACCTTTTCTCCATCACGGCTCGTGATCACGAACAAGTAGTCCATACGCTTATGCGGAACACTAACCTCTGTCACGTAGAAGTCACTTTCTGCTGTGGATAAACCATGCTTCATTTCTACTTCTTGATAATCCCAAACCATTTCTGGTTCCTCATCCCTTTTTACAAACATATAAGGGTCACCATAGATTAATGCAACACTTTGAATATCGTCATGTGCCACACGTAGACGGATATGAATGGTTTCCTCAGTATAGAGATAAGCAAATTCTGATTCTGGACGGTGATAAATGGCTGCTTTATTCATGAATAAATACCTCTTTTTTTCTTGTTTTTTTCATTTTAGCACAAGCTCATCTTTTGCGCAACCGTTTGCAGTATGTTTTTTTTCTAGAAAATAAAAAACCAATGTAAATCTTTCTATAGTATACAGCTATAACATGTATATACCAACACATACAGTAATCAAATTGTAATAAATTTGCACTTGACAAAACGGAAGCGTTTGCATAAAATAGAATTACAAATTAGAATAATTATTTTCATTAGGAGGAAATATTTTATGAACACATGGAAAAAAATCGCTCTGAGTAGCGTTTCTCTGATTGCTCTTGCTAGCCTCGCTGCTTGTGGGAATAGTAAGGACAGTGGAAGCACAACTTCTGCATCTTCAGATGCTAAAGACCATAAAGGTGCAGTTAAACTCTGGGTTGATCCAGCAAATGTTGCTTCTTATAAAGATTTAATTAAAAACTTCAACAAAGAATATCCAAACATTAAAGTTACTGTCACACAGTCTCCAAATGGTTCTGCAAATGCAAAGCAAGATGTGAGTAAAGACCCTAGCCAAGCCGCAGATGTCTTTAAAGTACCAAACGACCAGTTGGGGGCCATGGCTGAAGCAGGCTACATCAATCCTCTTTCGCCATCAGCAACAGACTGGGTAAAATCAAATGATATCTCTATCGCTGTTGATGCTGTCTCTTGGAAAGGTAAACTCTACGCTTATCCACAAGATGAACAATCAAATATTGTTTACTATAATAAAGCAAAATTTAGCGAAGCTCCAAAAGATTGGGCAGATTTTACAGCAGAAACACCAATTGGCACAGATTTTACAAACTCATACAACTGGTATCCTGTATTCCTAGCGAATGGAACACAGCTCTTCGGTAAAGATGGCGAAACAGTTGACGGTACAGATGCAAATACTAAAGCGGGTGTTCAAGCGATGACTTGGTTTGCGCAACAAAAAGCAAATCCTGGTGTTAAACAATCTGGTACAGCCCTTCTGGCCGACCTTAAATCTGGTAAAACACAAGCGATCCTTGATGGCCCATGGGATGGTAGCACAGTGAAAGAAATCCTTGGCGACAACTTTGGTGCAACAACCTTACCAACTGCTGATTTTGGATCTGGCTCTAAACAAATGCAAGCCTTCTCCGGTGTCGGCACACTGGCTGTGAATTCACAATCTGAAGATCCTGTCGCTGCCTCTGCTTTAGCTCAGTATTTATCAAACACTGAATCACAATTGGCACTTTATAAAGCCAACAATGCAATCCCAGTTTCAAAAGAAGCCCAAAAAGATTCTGAAGTTGCAAAAGATCCTGTAGCTCTTGCAGTAATCAAACAAGTAGAAAACGATACATTAATGCCTAAGATGCCACAAATGGCAACATTCTGGAACTTGGCTGCCCCACTTATCGAAAATGCCTACACAGGTAAAACTCCAGCTACACAATACCAAGCACAACTTGATAATTTCGTAAAATCAATCTCATCAGCTACTGAATAATTTTTGATTAACTTAAGGGGATTGGGCTCATCCTAATCCTCTTATTTTTTTATATACAAAAGGGTAAAATATATGTTTAAAAAGAAAATTAAACCATCTCCTGAAGCAACATACAAAGAGGTATGGCGTGAAGGTGATATTTTCACAAAACTCAGCTTCTTCATCATGGGTTTAGCGCAATTAAAAAATAAACAATGGCTCAAGGGGCTTAGCTTCCTTATCATCGAAATTGTCTTCCTTTTCTGGCTCATTTTCAATGGCATTAGCTCCATCAGTCTTCTGAGCAGCCTTGGACATGTCAAAACTAAACAAGTCGTTTTTGATGAAGCGCGACAAATTTATGTCACCCAACAACCTGATAACTCTATGCTCATCCTCCTTTTTGGGGTCATGTCCTTAGTGCTCATTGCAATGGTTGCAGTTATCTATATCACAAGCCTCCGTTCCACACGTCATCTCTATGTCTTGAATCGTGACGGAGAACATATCCCTACGACTATGGAAGATTTGGCAACACTTTTAGACAGTCGTCTCCATTACACACTGATGGCGATTCCCTTACTCGGAATTTTAGTTTTCACAATTGCGCCTTTACTTTTCATGATCACCATTGCTTTTACCAATTTTAATCAAGATCATCCCATCGGATTTTCTTGGACGGGTTTTGCTTCATTTGGTGAGATTCTGACCGGGAACATCGCTGGAACTTTCTTCCCTGTCTTAGGCTGGACACTCGTTTGGGCTGTGGCTGCGACAGCGACAACCTTCTTCTTTGGCGTCTTGCTTGCTCTTTTGATTGAATCTTCCGGAATTAAATTTAAAGCTTTCTGGCGGACACTCTTTGTTATCGTTATGGCTGTTCCTTCTTTTGTTTCACTCTTAATGATGAATATGTTCTTGGACAACAATGGGCCACTCAACAGCTGGCTTCAAAGTATTGGCCTTATCGACCACCCTATTCCATTTTTAATGGATCCTTTGCTAGCGAAGTTTTCTGTTATAGGCGTTAATATGTGGATTGGTATTCCTGTTTCCATGCTAATTTCAACAGCCATTATCCAAAACTTGCCTACAGATCAGATTGAAGCCGCTAAAATTGATGGTGCCAACAGTTTTGATATTTTCCGCTCTATTACCTTCCCTCAAATTTTGTTTGTTATGACCCCTGCCTTAATTCAACAATTTATCGGGAATATTAATAACTTCAACGTTATTTTCCTCTTAACTGGTGGTGGCCCACTGAACGCAGAATACTTCCAAGCGGGTTCCACTGACTTATTGATTACCTGGCTTTACAGCTTAACCATGAAGTCAATCCCAAGTTATAACATCGCCTCAGCTATTGGTATCGTTATCTTTATCATCTCAGCTACAGCTTCATTGTTCGCTTACCGCCGTACAAACGCTTTTAAGGAGGGCTAAAATGAAATCATATAAACGCCAACGTCAAGCTTCATTAGTACTCAGATACTTGCTCTTGACCTTACTTGCAATCATCTGGATTTTTCCAATTGTCTGGATTATCCTTACCAGCTTTTCTAAAAATAACACCGGTTTTGTCTCAACATTCATTCCCCAACAGTGGACTCTGGATAATTTTACTGGTATTTTCAATAACCCAGTTTATCCTTACGGCCATTGGCTCCTCAACACGTTTGTCATCGCTGTTATCTGTGCAGTTGTTAACACACTGATTACTACTGTTATGTCTTATGTATTGTCACGTTTACGGTTCAAATTACGCAAACCTTTCCTCCAGTTAGCGCTCATCATTGGAATGTTCCCAGGTATCATGGCAATGATTGCTCTCTATTACATTCTCAAATCATTCAATATGACCAATTTAGTTGGACTGACTTTAATTTATATAGGCGGCTCTGGTTTAGGCTTCTATATCTTTAAAGGTTTCCTTGATACAATACCTGCTTCAATTGATGAAGCAGCTGTGATTGATGGTGCAACCAAATGGCAAATTTTCACCAAAATTACCTTACCTTTGTCAAAACCAATGATTGTTTACACCTCACTCACTGCTTTTATTGCACCCTGGCTTGATTTCCTTTTTGCGAGTGTTATCTTAGGGGGTGGCGATCCTAAATCGCGGACCATTGCCTATGGTTTGCAAAATATGATGACCAACTCCAGAGGTTCCTCCGCAACAAACTTTACCCAATTTGTTGCAGGCTGTGTGATCATCGCCATTCCTATCACTATTCTCTTCATCGTGATGCAAAAATTCTATGTTAAAGGAATCACTGCTGGTGCAGATAAAGGATAGCAAACTAAAAAAGCACTCAACCTAGAGTTGAATGCTTTTTTCTATTGTCCTAAAAGTTCTTGTGCTTTGGCACTATACTTATTCATATCAATGAGGATACCTGAACCCCCATACATATCATAGGCAGATTGCCAATCATTGTCTGATGGGATGGTTGTGTTTTCTATACCACCAAACATTGCCGGTAAAGCTTTTGTTAGCAGGAATGTGTTGGGAAGATTAGTCATTGTAACAGCCCGAGCTGTACCCATGGCACTTGCACCAGTAAAGAGTGTCAACGGATTTTTAACTTTCGATGTGAGAGTTTGCATCACTTGTTGTTGACGTTGTACACGTCCAAAGTCTCCTTGATCATCGTGGCGGAAACGTGCATAGTTCAAAAGTGTGCGTCCATCCATTCGTTGTGGACCTTGCTTAATCATCATAAAGATCCCTCCACCATCAGGATAGCCCAAGGCGGCGGCTTCTTCTGCACTCAGCTGCTTATCGTTTTTAGCCATTCCTTCTGTTTCCGCTAAATCATCGGGTACCGGGACTTCGTCAAACTTTTGACCATTAATTGTGGCGAATTTGGCATCAATCTGTACTCCACCAGGGAACATCGAGTCAATCACTGTTGCAAAACTTGAGAAATCAACCACAGCGTAATATTTAGCATTTATACCAAAATTTTGCTGCAGGGTTTGGCGCACGAGTTCAACACCTTGATTCTCATTTTGCTCACCAATCGTAAAGGCCGCATTAAGCTTCATATTGGGCCCTTGGCTGGCATCACCGACCCCTGGAATGTTAACCAAAGTATCGCGCATAAAGCTCACCAATTGCATTTTGCCGCTCTTGCCAATATTCAAGACCATAATACTGTCTGAATGCGCCACGCCTGAGCTTTGTCCTGGGCGCTGATCCGCACCTAATAGAAGGATATTGACTGAGCCATCAGCATTGGCAGCACCATTGAATTGTTCGGCTTTGATTGCGCCGCCTTCTCGACTAATCCCTCGCTGATAACCATAAATGAAGAAACCAATCATAATCAAGATCAGTGCAATTAAGAGAAAGAAAATACGCTTGATCCATCTTTTCTTTTTCTTTGGTTTTTTACTTGCTGTTTCCTCAGATGTTTCATCATTAGTATTCTCTTCTGCACGCCGGCTTTCTTTCTTTTTCCCACGTTGGGATAAAAATGCTGCGGGTGCTGAATCTAAAGAACGGCTGGATCTGCTTCGTCTCTCAGGAGAAGAACTTTCAGACTGTGCGCGCTCTTCTTCCAAGTCAGCCGCATATTCTTCTTCAAGCGCCTGCCATCCTTCTATTTCTTCTACTAATTCATAATATTCTTGCTTTTCGCGTTCACTTAAATAAGCTTTATTTGCTCTTAAGTATTCAAAACGTTTTTGTTTATTATCTTTCATTATCTGTCTATTATATCATGATTTTTATTTTTGATAAAAGTCTTTTATAATTGTCAGCAAAAAAGAGGGTTTTTCTTAACCTTTTTTGCCAAAAAATTTATTTCTGAAGCGTTTCACTTTCAGAAACTGTTCACGCGCTTTGTGCATCTGTTTATATCTTTTAGGGTTCTTTTTATAAAAATCTTGGTGATAATCTTCAGCTGGCCAAAATGTTTGCGCATTTTCTATAGGAACAATGATAGGTTTATCCCAAAGTCCCGACTCCGACAATTCCAGCTTACTTTTCTCTGCAGCTTGACGTTGCTCCTCATTTTCAACATAAATAGCTGGTCTATAATTATTGCCACGATCGTAAAATTGTCCTTCTCCATCTGTGGGATCAATAAGACTCCAGTAAATTTCCAGTAAGGCATCGTAAGAAATAACCGTATTTTCAAAAATTATCTCCACAGCTTCAGTGTGCCCCGTATATTTGCCGGATACTTCATCATATGTCGGATCATCAACATGACCGCCAGTATAACCGCTGGTGACAGACAGTATACCTGGACGTGTTTCAAAAGGCTCAACCATACACCAGAAACATCCTCCAGCAAAAATTGCAATTTCTTTACTCATAGCTCTTCCTCCAAGCACATTATAGCACAATGAAAGGGCTTGCATGCTATAATTTAACTATGAAAAAACTATTAAATCAAACTGAAATATTGAATGAAATGTACAATTTAATCTTGAGTAAACATATCCGAGAGTGGGAACGCACTTTAATATTGGAAGCTAAAAATCGCATTGAAAATCAGGGAAATCTTGAAGAAGCCCTAGCCCAATTAGAGGCTCAATTACGCCCACTCGCTCTTCGCTACAATTTAACACCTATGACAACCGAGTTTTATAACAAAATCTCTAATTCGCGCTTGTTTGGCCCTGGTGTCGGTCATCGTTTATAAATACGCCTCTTTAAAATAAAAAACGTTAGTCGAACTAACGTTTTTTATTTTAAATTTCTTTTGCACTTAACTCTGTTTGACTCAAGCGTTCATACCACAACTTTCGTGTGCGTGAAAGTGTGGCAAAGAGAATGTCTAATAGAGGCAACAGAAGAAGAATTAACGAGAGGACGATCATTAAGAAATTTTGCCCCAATTCATTTTGTGGAATGTAGCTTGAGCGTTGCAAGAAATAAAACAAAAGAGCAACTATCCCAAAATTAACAAAAGATAAGAGTTGCCGACTTAAAATCTTCCAACGGCTACCCTCTATCCTTATCTTAAGAAGTTTTTGACCAAAAGTGACACCAAAAAGGACTGGAATCCCCACAAAAGTAATAAGCATTGCTATATAGAAATGAGGCACAAAGTTTGAAAGGAAATTTGCTAGAACAAGATCTACGCCAAAGGCAATACTCCGCCGTATCATCCCAATCTGAGCCGGAATAGCTTGTTTGGCATCCAAATCTGGTAAAACCTTGACAAGTAGGCAAGCAATCCCAAAGCCAAGCAAACTTCCTAGCGTATTAAGCATTAAATCATCTACATCAAAAAGACGATAGGGACGAGGATAAAGACCAAAAAGGGCCGAACGCTGTAAAAGTTCAAATGATAAGGTAAGCATGAAACTCCACACTAAGGTTTGAGAAAAATTGCGCTTAAAGAGATAACGCAAATATATCCCAAAGGGCAACGTCAAAAGAAGATTAAAAAAGGGTTGGATAAAACTTGGTGCTTTCAAGGCCATTATCCATGTAGAAGAATCGTTAAGTACCAGCGGGTTGTAAGCGATGAACTGACGTACAAATTCAAAGGGAACAAGATTTTGCTTGGGACCTGTCATCTGTGCAACCTGTGCCACATCCGGCAAAGGAAAAATAGTCATCGCATAAGCACAAACTATATAGAGGACAAAAGAAAAATTGACGATAAAACGCCAGGGGTTTACACGTCCATATTTACGGTATTGAACAATCATATAAGGAATAAGGCTCAGCAAGAAAAAAACAAAGAAGAGCAGTACACCTATTTGAATAGCATGGAGATAAGTAAGCATAGAAATCCTTTTAAAAATTTTTTATTTTATTATAACAAAATTTATAAACGGAGACTGTGAGACAGCTTAAACTAAGGCGAAATTGATACCGTTAATACTGCTCGTGCTCTGTTTACACACCAAAGGCCTGCGCGTATTTGATACATCCCGAAACATTTTTTAGCGCATCTGCTTGTAAAGGACGAATCATAAAGGCTTCTGCTGGAACTTCAAATGGCGCTGTGACCTTATATTTTTCAGCAGGGACATAGCCAAAACGAGAATAATATTGCGGATGCCCCAAAATACTTATATAAGGGAATTCTTGTTGAACGGCACGTTTTTCTAACTCTTTCAGTAATTTTTCTCCCACTTTTTTACCTTGCCAAGACGGTAAAACAGCTAATGGCGCAAGAACCAGTCCTGTAAAACTTTCTTTATCGTTGATAATTTCGACTTCACTGAGTAAACCATAACCAATAATTCTTGCTCCCTCCGTGGCGACAACTTCTAAACCCTCAACGTAGCTACGCTCTGCCCGAATCTTTTCCACGAGCTCTGCCTCGTTACCATAACCGTGTTCGGACGAGCTAAAGGATTGACGAATTACCTGCTCAACTTCTTTATAGTCTTTTCGCCTAATACTTCTTATTTCCAACTTTTATCTCCTTCATTATAAAATAGAAAAAAACGGAATACTTTTACTCCGTCTGTTGCTTTAAAATTTGACTGATTACAAGAGCTCTCGTGCTTTTTCTTCGATGAAACCTGCCACTTGATCAATCGTTTTTCCTGTACTGTCTAGCAAAATAGCATCCTGTGCTTGTTTTAAAGGTGAAACCGCTCGTGTACTGTCTTTACGGTCACGTTCAGCGATTTCCACTTTGAGTTCTTCCAAATCAGTAGGAATATTTTTTTGTAAATTTTCTTTATAACGTCGCTCTGCTCGTTCATCCACAGAAGCCACAAGGAAAATCTTCAAATCCGCATGCGGTAGGACAACCGTACCAATATCACGCCCATCCATGATAATGCCACCTTCGTCAGCAATACGTTGTTGCTCAGCAACTAAAAATTCCCGTACTGGAGCTAGAGCAGATATTTTGGAAACATTCTGTGTTACTTCGTTTGTACGAATAATCTTAGTAATATCCTCTGTTCCTAAAAACACCAGCTGTCCGTCGGCAGTATTTTTAAAGAAAATTGGTTTTTTCTTAATCACATCGATAATTTTTTGAGGATCCTCCGTTTTGTTTTGGAGGGCAACTAATGTTGCAGCACGGTACATCGCACCTGTATCTAAATAGATAATCCCAAGATTTTGTGCAACGATTTTAGCGACAGTTGATTTTCCGCTTGAGGCGGGCCCATCAACAGCAATTTGTAACTTTATCATGTTTCTTTCCTATATAGTAAATACTTTTTATTATTTTAATTTTAATACTTGCCCAGGTGATATTGGTGAACCATCGGCATTGTATCCAGTTGCTGAGATATTATTAAGACTTGCAATTACAGACCACGCAACACCAGTCTTCGCTGATATCTTGCTTGGATCATCTCCAGCTACAATAACATAAGTTCCTCCCTCTTCAGTGGAAGATTCTTCAGTAGTTGGTGGCGGAGCTACAGTACTTTCTTCTGGTTTCACTTCTTCAGTCGTCTGTTCTGTTTGTTGCTCCGTGGTTTGCTCTACGGTTTTTTCTGGATTTTCCTGAGCAAATCCACCGCTATGTTGCGTTTGATTATTCCAAAGAATAAAGGCAATCATGAAACCAACCAACAAAAACATTGTCACGACAGTAAAGGTTAAAGCACGTGAAGTTAATGACTTGTTATTGTGTTTTTTTCTTGGCTTGCTGCTCGAACGACTTTTTTCGGAATCTGCTTTCATGGCCTTATAGATTTCTTTATCCCACGGTTCTTTTTCTGCCACTTCTTTTTCCTTTCCTTTTTTATTTTTTTATATTATCATCATTGTATGAAAGTAAACATAATACCAGAAAATTGTATTGCATGCGGCCTTTGTTATTTACATGCTCCAGAAGTCTTCGATTACCATGATAACGGTATCGTTAAATTTAATAATTCCGATAAACTGGAAAAAGAATATATTTCTGATGATAAAATAATAAGTGCAGCCAAGGATTGCCCAACAGCTGCGATAAAGATTACCAAATCTTAAAACCTTAAACTCTGTTATTTATTTTACCATAAAATTACTTCTTTATCTAACTATTTCGTGATTTTAATTGCGTTTTTTCATTATATATACAGCTTGTTTTGAACCGACAAGTTGTTTTTATTTTCACTCTTTAAATTAAAAAATCAGATTTATGAAACCAGTTTCACAAATTTTTGCAAATGTTTTCAATTTGTAGTATACTAGGACAGTAATAATTATATTATATAAAAATTTTATAAGGAGGTTACTCAATTGAGTATCGGAATTGTTATTGCGAGCCACGGCGAATTCGCTGCAGGCATCAAGCAATCTGGTTCAATGATCTTCGGTGAGCAAGAGAAAGTACAAGCTGTCACTTTCATGCCTAACGAAGGACCAGACGACTTACGTGCCAAAATCGAAGCCGCTATCGCAACATTTGATGCTGAAGATGAAGTCCTTGTCCTTGCTGACTTGTGGAGCGGTTCTCCATTTAACCAAGCAAGTGCTGTTATGGGTGCCAACCCAGAACGTAAGGTAGCTATCATCACAGGCCTCAACTTGCCAATGCTTATTCAAGCCTACACAGAACGTATGATGGATGCTTCTGCTGGTGTTGAACAAGTTGCTGCAAACATTATTAAGGAAGCTAAAGCTGGTATCAAAGCATTGCCAGAAGAGCTTAATCCTGCTGAAGAAAGCGCTGCACCAGCTGAAGCTGGCGTAAACGCTACTGCTATCCCAGAGGGTACTGTTGTTGGTGACGGTAAGATTAAAATTAATCTTGCACGTATCGACTCACGTCTTCTCCACGGTCAAGTTGCCACTGCTTGGACTCCAGATTCAAAAGCAAACCGTATTATTGTTGTTTCTGACGCTGTTGCCAAAGATGAGATGCGTAAAACACTTATCACACAAGCTGCACCTCCAGGTGTTAAAGCCAACGTTGTCCCTATCAAGAAAATGATTGAAGTTGCTAAAGATCCACGTTTTGGTGAAACTAAAGCCCTTCTCTTGTTTGAAACTCCTCAAGATGCACTTGCTGCTATTGAAGGTGGTGTACCTGTAGAAACACTTAACGTGGGTTCTATGGCACACAGCACAGGTAAAACAATGCTTAACTCAGTATTGTCTGTAAATAAAGATGATGTTGCCGCTTTTGAAAAGTTACGTGATCTCGGCGTTAAATTTGACGTTCGTAAAGTCCCTAACGATTCTAAATCTGACTTGTTTGCTTTGATTAACAAAGCAGACGTTAAGTAAAATTAAATATTATTAGGAGAAATTTATAAAATGAGTATTATTTCAATCATTTTAGTTCTTATCTTCGCGTTCTTAGCTGGACTTGAAGGTATCTTGGACCAATGGCAATTTCACCAACCAATTATCGCCTGCTCATTGATCGGTATCGCTACTGGTCACATGGCTGCAGGGATCATCTTGGGTGGTTCATTGCAAATGATCGCCCTCGGTTGGGCTAACGTTGGTGCCGCTGTCGCACCTGACGCTGCACTTGCTTCTGTCGCTTCTGCTATCTTGATGGTTCAAGGTGGTAACTTTGACTTGACACACATCACTGGTGTTATCGTACCTGCCGCTATCTTGTTGGCAACTGCTGGTCTCGTACTTACTACTTTGGTTCGTTTCCTCTCAGTTGGTATCGTTCACTTAGCTGATGCTGCTGCTGAAAAAGGTTCTTACTCAGGTGTCGCTGGTTGGCACATGTTCGCACTCCTTCTTCAAGGTTTGCGTATTGCTATCCCTGCTGCAATCATCCTTGCTATCCCTGCTGAAACAGTAACTGCTGCCTTGAACGCAATTCCTGATTGGGTTTCTAAAGGTCTTGCTGTTGGTGGTGGTATGGTTGTTGTTGTTGGTTACGCAATGGTTATCAACCTCATGGCAACTAAAGAGCTATGGCCATTCTTCTTCCTCGGATTTGTACTCGCACCACTTTCTTCAATCACTTTGATTGGTATGGGTATCCTTGGTGTTGTTATCGCTCTTATCTACCTCAATCTTTCTAATACTGCTGGTAACGGTGGAACTGCTTCTTCAAGTGGTGACCCAATCGGCGATATTCTCAACGATTATTAATTAGGAAGGAGATTTTATAAAAATGGAAAATACAAATAAAAAGTTTAGCCTTTCTAAAAACACACGCTTGAGCGTTATGTTCCGTTCAATGTTCCTTCAAGGTTCTTGGAACTACGAACGTATGCAAAACCTTGGTTTCCTCTATTCAATCATCCCTGCATTGAAACAGTTCTACAAACCAGGTTCTGAAGAAGCTAAAGAAGCTTTGAAACGCCACATGGAGTTCTTCAATACTCACCCATACGTAGCCGCACCTATCGTCGGTGTTACATTGGCCCTTGAAGAAGAAATCGCTAACGGTGTCGAAATCGATGAAGCAGCTATCCAAGGTGTGAAAGTCGGTATGATGGGACCTCTCGCTGGTATCGGTGACCCTGTCTTCTGGTTCACAGTACGTCCTATCGTTGGTGCCATCGCTGCCTCACTTGCAACTGGTGGTTCTATCATCGCTCCAATCTTCTTCTTCGTTGTTTGGAATGCAATCCGTATCGCTTTCTTGTGGTATACACAAGAGTTTGGTTACAAACAAGGTACTGCAATTACAAGCGACCTCGGTGGAGGAATGCTTCAACAAATTACTAAAGGTGCATCTATCCTTGGTATGTTCATCCTTGGTGTATTGATCCAACGTTGGGTTAACATCAGCTTCACTGGTCCTAACGCTATGCTCCCATCTAAACCTTTGGCAGATGGTGCTTACGTTGGTGAATGGATCGATAAAGCTGGTAAAGTCGTTGTTCAAGGTGCCCAAACAGGTACTACAGGCGACGGTGTTGCTAAGTTTGATTGGTTAGACCAAGCAGGTAACGTTGTTGGTAACGGTGTTGCTGGTCAAGGCGGTTTCGCACATTACGTAACTGTTGATCAACTTAACACAGTTGATGGTTCTACATTGCACAACATCTTAGGTCAAGTATCATCTGGTCTTGGCTTGAGCCCAGAACAAACACAATCACTTCAAGACGTGTTCAATTCATTAATTCCTGGATTTATCGCATTGCTCTTGACTTTCCTTGTTCTTTGGATCTTGCGCAAATGGAAAAACAAAAACGCACCATTGTTCATCATCATTGGTATGTTCGTTCTTGGTATCGTACTTCACGTTGCAGGTCTTGCTTAATAAGATTTTAAAACAAGAACAAAATCGTCGTGTACTCGCGGCGATTTTTTATTAAGATTATTTTTGATATAATAAATATATTATAATATCGTTAGGAGCACTAAATTGGCACAATCACTGAATACTAAAGTCGACTTTACCACTGCTGGTATTGCTTATCTTGGCTTTGCTGAATATGGTAAAATTATGATTGGAGACCGAGCTTTCGAGTTTTTCAATGATACAAATGTTGAAAAAAACATGCAATTCCCTTGGGCCTCTATTAAACGTGTGGAAGGTGATGTTTCTGTTTCCAAAAATGGAAAAGTAAAAATTGGACGTCAGTTTATTATTGTCTTTCGTAATGAGCAGAAAGTTCGTTTTGCTGCCAAAGAGTCTGGAACTGTCTTAAAATACATCCGACAATATATTGGAAATGAAAAAGTCGTCCGTCAAAAAGGATTCTTTGATAAATTCTTTAGCCTCTTCCGTCGTAAAAAGAAATAATAAATAGCCTCCCTTTGAGGCTATTTTTTGACAAAAAAAACATACTGCACATGCACCATGATTTTCTAGGTTAAGTATCTGTTCTGTTTCTTTCACGTCTAAATAAATTAAAATATAGAACATCTAAAATCTTATCACGGTAATCTTTCCGCCCAATAAAGCGTGTGACTTTGCTAAAAATATAGCATGACAAGAGAGTGACAGCAAAGTTTGGAAAGGCCAGATAAGTCACTAAAGATAGTCCCATAACGACGATATCAATACCAAACAAGACACGATCAATCGTAAATTGCCAGCGATCTTCCATAATTCGACTCAGGAGGATTGAACCACCGAAAGTCCCGTTGGATACTACAACAAGTCCTGCTCCTATTCCTGATAAAATACCGTCAGAAATGCCAGCGAAAATAATTTGGTTAAATTGAAAACCGTTAATTCCCATCGCCTCATAGGCCAGCATCCATAAACTCATCGCAGCGGCACCAGGAACACTCAACAAAAGTTCTCTTCGGCTCAACAGCTTCCAACCAAAAAGGAACAAGGGAATGTTGACGACAAAGAAAGTCAGTGCTGGATTGATTCCAAAAACAAAATCAACAAATACTGAAAAACCTGCAATCCCATTACTTGCCAAATAATTAGGAATAACAAAAAGTCTTACCGATAAAATATAGAAACCCACTCCTATAATAAGAACAATTAAATCTTTTATAAACTGCTTATCTATCTTTACTCCAATGATTGACATCGTTCCCCCCTTTATTCTATAATACCATTTAGAATTTCAAAGCACTAATGATTTATGAGGCGCTTGCAAAGTTTTAAATTTTCTGATAGAATGACAATAGAAGTCAGTTTTGAGACTATCTTTTCCGAGAGAGCTTGTGGTTGGTGAAAACAAGTAAAGATTCTTTAAACATTCTGCTTCTTGCTTGATTTTATCCTATGAAAGTAGGAACGTGTTTCTCGCGATAAGGGAACTAAAGTCCTGTCCCTATGACAGGAAATTTAGGTGGAACCGTGCTAATAGCGCCCTAATTCTTCTTTATGGAGAATTAGGGCTTTTTATTTTATATTAAAAAGGAGATTTTATGCTTGATATCAAAAAAATCCGTGCAGACTTTGACGGAGTAGCCGCAAAATTGGAAACACGTGGTGTTAAAAAAGAAACACTGCAAGAACTCCATGAACTCGATGTACGTCGTCGTGAACTGATCGTACAATCTGAGAACTTGAAAAAAGAACGTAATGCCGTATCTGATGAAATCGCGTTGATTAAACGTGAAAAAGGTGATGCATCTGAAAAAATCACTGCCATGAAACAAGTTTCTGCCGATATTAAAGTCATTGATGCTGAGCTTGCAGATATCGAAGAAAAATTGACCACATATACAACAACGCTCCCTAACTTGCCACATGACGATGTGCCTGTAGGTGCTGATGAGGATGATAATGTCGAAATTCGTCGTCATGGCCAAGCGCCTGAGTTCAGCTTTGAGCCTAAGCCTCATTGGGACTTAGGAGAGTCTCTTGGCATCCTTGATTGGGAACGTGGCGGTAAAGTTACAGGTTCTCGTTTCCTCTTCTATAAAGGCGCTGGGGCGCGTTTAGAGCGTGCCTTGTATAACTTTATGTTAGACGAACATGCTAAAGAAGGCTATACTGAAATGATTACACCTTATATGGTCAATCAAGAGTCTATGTTCGGTACAGGTCAATATCCAAAATTCAAAGAAGATACTTTTGAAGTAAATGATGACCGCGGTTTTGTACTCATTCCTACTGCTGAAGTACCTTTGACCAACTACTACCGTGGTGAAATCTTGGATAATGCTGAACTTCCGGTTTACTTCACAGCAATGTCTCCTTCATTCCGTTCTGAAGCTGGTTCAGCTGGACGTGATACACGTGGCTTGATTCGTTTGCACCAGTTCCATAAAGTTGAAATGGTCAAATTTGCTCGCCCTGAGGAATCTTACGATGAACTAGAAAAAATGGTTGTCAATGCCGAAAACATTCTCCAAAAACTCGGTTTAGCTTATCGTGTCATCGCACTTTCTACAGGCGATATGGGCTTCTCTGCTGCTAAAACTTATGACTTGGAAGTTTGGATCCCGGCCCAAAACACTTACCGTGAAATTTCAAGTTGTTCAAACTGTGAAGACTTCCAAGCACGCCGTGCCCAAATCCGCTATCGTGATGAAGACGGCAAAGTGAACCTGCTTCACACTTTAAATGGTTCTGGTCTTGCGGTTGGTCGTACAGTTGCTGCCATCCTTGAAAACTATCAAAACGAAGACGGCTCAGTAACTGTCCCTGAAGTCCTTCGTCCATATATGGGTGGTTTAGAAGTTATTAAATAAAAGAAAAAAACTTGCAAAAGCAAGTTTTTTATTTTACAACTCAACGATATTCCCGGATTTCAAGTAAACAATCCATTCACAAAGATTGACAGCATAGCCAGTGATACGTTCTAAGAAAACAAGAGTCATCAAGTAATCTTTACCTGTAGTGATTGTTTCTGTATTTTCTTTCATCGCTTCCAAGATTTTTTCTTGGATTTCACCGCTCATATTTTTAACTGTTTGGTATTGATCTGCGATTTCACGAGCGCGTTTGTCATTACCTTGAATATAAGCATTCAATGAAGCGTCAACGACTGATTTTACTTTTTCACCTAACAGGGAAATATCTTCTTCGACTTCATGGATACGTTCTTCACCTTTAAGGTTGATTGCCGCTTTGGCAATTGAAGTCACGTGATCGCCCATACGCTCCAAGTCACTTGAAGCTTTAAGTACTGTGATAATCGTACGTAAGTCCCCTGAAACCGGTTGTTGCAATGCAATCATTTCCAGTGATTTTGTTTCTAATTTAGTTTCCAATTGGTTAATCATTTCATCGCTTGTGATGACATCTTCTGCCAACTCACGATCATGACTCACAAAGGCACGAACTGCTTTATTCAATTGTGCAGATACTTGTGTTCCCATTGAATAAAATTGGTTGTGAAGTTTATTGAGTTCTTCTTCGAATTGTGTACGTAACATTTTTTCTCCTCTTAACTAAGCTCAGAGCAATAGGTGCTCCTTACATCATACCATATTATCCAAACTTACCCGCAATATAATCTTCTGTTTCCTGTTTTTCAGGGTTAAGGAAGATTTTTTTCGTGTTGTCCATTTCAACTAAGTCACCATTGAGCATGAAAGCAGTACGATCAGAGATACGTGAAGCTTGTTGCATGCTGTGCGTAACAATAGCTAAAGTATAATCTTCTTTAAGTTCTAAAAGTGTCTCTTCTACATGTCCTGCCGAAATCGGGTCTAAGGCTGACGTTGGCTCATCAAGCAAGATAATTTTAGGATTGACAGCAAGCACACGTGCGATACACACACGTTGTTGTTGTCCACCAGATAAACCAAGTGCTGAAGTATGAAGAATATCTTTTACTTCATCCCAAATATTTGCGGCCTTAAGTGAATTCTCAACAACCTCATCGAGCAAAGCCTTGTCTTTTACACCTTTGAGACGCAAACCATAGACAACATTTTCATAAATTGAAAACGGGAAAGGATTAGGTTGCTGGAAGACCATGCCGATTTCTTTACGAAGATCTACGGTATCCACTTTTGGGCTGTAGATATTATGGCCTTTGTACATGATTGCGCCCGTAATTGTTACGGTTGGAATTAAATCGTTCATGCGGTTAATCGAGCGCAAAAGTGTTGATTTCCCACATCCAGAGGGGCCAATAAGTGCTGTAATCTCATTAGGATAGAATTCCATATTGATTTGATTGAGCGCTTTTTTCTTACTATAATACAGCGAAAGGTCGCTGACTGTTAAAATTGCTTCTTTTGTCATATTGTCCTCTCGATTATCCAAAGTGTCCTGAAACATAATCTTCTGTCGCTTTAAGATTTGGCTGTGTGAAGATTTTGCTGGTCTCATCGTATTCAATCAAGTCGCCTGAATAGAAGAATGCCGTATAGTCAGAAACACGACTGGCTTGTTGCATATTGTGCGTCACGATAATGATCGTATAGTCTTTCTTCAATTCGGTCATGGTTTCTTCAATTTGCATTGTAGAAATAGGGTCCAAAGCGGAGGCTGGCTCATCCATCAAGATGATTTCTGGTTTAACTGAAAGGGCACGCGCAATACATAAACGCTGTGCCTGTCCACCAGAAAGGGCCAAAGCGGACTTGTTTAGATTGTCCTTAACTTGCTCCCATAAAGCGGCTTGCTTAAGGGAAGTTTCCACGATTTCATCTAATTTTTTCTTGTCTTTTATCCCTTCACGACGGTGGATAAAAGCGATATTTTCATAGATTGATTTTGGGAAAGGATTTGGTCTTTGGAAAACCATTCCGATTTGTTTACGGACTTCGTAAACATTGACTTTAGGGTCACTAATATTGACCCCTTCATACATGATTTCACCTGTTACTCGTGCACCATCAATCGTATCATTCATACGGTTGAGTGCGCGAAGATAAGTTGATTTACCAGAACCTGAAGGGCCAATTAAAGCCGTCACTTGATTTTTAGGAAATTGCATAGAGACACCATGAATTGCTTCTTTTGTGCCATTATAGAAAACCCGCAAATCGTTTGTTGAAAGAGCGATATTTTTGTCGAAAGTCAAAATGTGACGTTCGTTCCAATCATAAGTTGCCATATTTTTCTATATTCCTTACTAATTTCCAGATGTGAGTTTCTTGTGGAGACGATTTCCGAGGAAACGTGCCCCAAGGTTGAACAGCAAAACAAAGATAATCAGTACTGCAGAAGCTCCTGCAGAAATCTGAGTTGCTGTTGCGATTGTTCCTTCAGTATTCAAAGCCCAAATATGTACGGCCAATGTTTCAGCAGGACGGAAGAGTGACAAGGGGCTTGTCACTGACATAGGATTCCAGTTGGCCCAGTTGATGGGCAAGTTGGTTTGACCCGCAGTATAGATCAAAGCCGCCGCTTCACCGAATACACGGCCTGAAGATAAGATAACCCCTGTTAAAATCCCCGGTACAGCTGCTGGCAAGATGACTTTAGTCGCTGTTTCCCATTTTGATAAACCAAGAGCCAAGCCACCTTCACGTTGCATTGTTGGAATGGCACGGAGTGATTCCTCAACATTACGTGTCATCAAAGGGAGGTTGAAGACTGTAAGTGCGAGGGCACCGGATAAGACAGAGAAACCAAGCCCAAACTGAATCACGAAGAGTAACATACCGAAGAGACCCACAACGATTGAAGGGAGTGATGATAAGACCTCAATCGCTGAGCGAACTGCACCAGTCAACCAATGTTTTTGATTGGCGTATTCTGAAAGGTAAATTCCCGCACCCAATGAAAGTGGAATTGAGATAATTAAAGTCACAACTAATAAGTAAACTGAGTTAAAAAGTTGAATAGCAATACCACCGCCTGTCAATGGATTTGAAGGCGTTGTTAAGAATTCCCAAGATACAAAAGGTAAACCTTTAACCAAAATATAAATCAAGAGAAAAGCGAGTATTGCAACAATGATGCCTGAAAGTGCATAGAGCACGCCAGTGGCAATTTTATCTGTGCGTTTTGCATTCATTATTTAAGGCTCCCTTTCTTAGCGATAGCGCGCATCGCAATGTTAAATACCAATGACATGAGGAGAAGGAGGAGTCCAAGTGACCAAAGGGCATTCAATTGAATACCTGGTGTCGCATTTGGAATACCTGATGTCAAAATTGAAGTTAAAGTTGAAGCCGGAGAAACCAGATCCTGTGGCATTGTTACAGCATTACCGACAACCATTTGGATAGCCAAGGCTTCACCAAAGGCACGCGCCATACCAAAGATTACCGCAGTTAAAATCCCAGGTGCTGCAGCACGAAGTAAAACACGCCAAATGGTTTGCCAACGTGTTGCACCTAAACCAAGTGAAGCTTCACGATAATGAGGTGGGATGGCTTTAAGCGCATCAACAGTCATTGAAGTAACCGTTGGTAAAATCATAACAAAGAGTACAAACACACCCGCAAGCAAGCCAAGTCCCGTTCCACCAAATGTATTACGTATAATAGGTACAACAACCGTCAAACCGATAAATCCATAAACAACTGAAGGAATACCTACCAAAAGTTCAATAACCGGTTGCAAAATTTTCGCACCATATTTTGGCGAAATTTCTGTCATATAGATTCCTGCACCGATGGCAAAAGGTGTCGCCACTAAAGCTGAAAGCACCGTAACGATTAAAGATCCCGCAAACATTGGTAAAGCGCCAACTGCAGGTTTCCCGTCAGGGCCAATTGCTCCAGGCTCCCAGTGTGTTCCAAAGAGGAAACGGAACGGATTCACACCATCCACAAAGAAAGTTGAAAGACCTTTTTGAGCGACAAAGACCAGAATAAGTCCAACGACAAAAACGATAATTGCGATACACAAGAATGTCAATGTCCTACCAAATTTTTCCAAGCGCGAATCTTTTGAGCTTGAAAGTAATTTTTCTTTAATTTTTGAGTTTTCCATAACTACCTTACTAATTATTTAATTGGTGTAACTTTACCTTTATAATCACGATCAACTTTCATCTCTGTTACAGGGATGTAGCCGAGTTTTCTCAGCGTTACTTTGTCATTTTTAACATAGTTGATGAAGCGATTTTCTACAAAGTTCTCATTTTTATTGTTGGTGTACATATGTTCGTAAGACCAAATTTTCCACTTGTTGGTTAGTACATTTTTATCTGTAGGTTCAACCCCGTCCAAGTTCAATGGTTTAATTCCTGGTTTGTGGATATAGGGGAACGAAACGTATGAGATTGCACCTGGTGTTTGACCAACCAATTGTACAACCGAACCGGAAGCATCTTGTGTAGGGCCATCAATTTCACGCGCGCCATTCAAGGCAAGATTATCAAAATTAACACGTGTTCCTGAACCTGCTGTCCGTCCGATAACCGTAATTTCTTGATCTGGGCCACCCACTTCTTTCCAGTTTTTTACTTTCCCCGTAAAAATATCAATAAGTTGGTCTTGAGTGACGTTGGAGAGGTCCAGATTTCGGTTCACGATTGGTGCAAAACCGACTACTGCAACCTTATTCCCTGTAATTTTAGAGGCATCAATTCCGGACTTTTCCTCAGCAAAGATATCTGAGTTACCAATTTGGAAAGAACCTGCGACAACTTGTGCAAGTCCGACACCAGAGCCCCCACCTTGAACCATAATAATATCTTCTGGATATTTCTTCATATAGTCCAGGGAAACTTGTTCAACCAGTGGTTTCATTGCCGTTGAGCCACCTACTGTAACTTGATTTGAGTTGGGCGCACATGCCGCTAAAGTCACAAGACTCATTGCTGCAAATAAAGCCATTAAAATTTTCTTTTTCATATCCTTATTTTAGCATAAATCAACCATAAATAAGGAAAAGCTTACCGTTTACAATGTAAATAGTTTGTAAACGGAACGGCAAAGAGAGCACCTGAGACACGGCTCAAGTACTCTTGCTCTTTGCATTATCATTAAGAACAAGGATTCTTTAAAAGCATAAGTTTTTGTGCAGTAAAGTCAGGGGGTATGAAAAGAAAATTTAATGCTTTACTCTGCTCACTCTTGCTTCTTATTTGTTTGTGATTTTTCCTTGAGCGTCACGTTCAACTTTCATATCAGAAACTGGGATATAGCCAAGTTCCTTGATTGTTTTTGTATCTTCAGTAACGTATTTGATAAAATCTGTTTCAGCTGCTGTTTCTTTATCTTTATTGGTATACATGTGTTCGTATGACCAAACTTTGTAGCTGTTATCCGCAACATTTTCATCTGTTGGTTTTACATTATCAATGCTGACTGCTTTGATATCTTTACTCTTATCAAGGTAAGAAAAAGCAACGTAAGAAATTGCACCTGGTGTTTGAGAGACCATCGTTACCGCTGTACCTGAGGCATCTTGCGTTGGACCCTCTACTTCTTTTTCACCACCAAGAGCCAAATTATCAAAGTTCACACGTGTACCTGAACCTGCTGCACGTCCGATGACTGTGATTTTTTCATCCGGACCTCCAACTTCCTTCCAGTTCTTCACTTTACCCGTGAAGACATCTTTAAGTTGTTGTGTTGAGAGATTGTCAATATTAATATCTTTATTTACAATTGGAGCAAATCCAACGACAGCTACTTTATGATCGTTCAATTTAGAAGCATCAATTCCTGATTTTTCTTCTGCAAAGATGTCAGAGTTACCGATTTGGAAGGTTCCTGTTGAGACCTGAGTCAAACCTACACCGGATCCACCACCTTGTACAGTGATTTGAACTTCTGGTTTTTTAGCTGTATACTCAGTTGAAGCTTGTTGAGCCATAGGTTGCAAAGCTGTTGAACCTCCAGCTATGATTTTGCCTGAAGCTGGCGTTGAGCCCTCTGAGCTGCTATTAGATGATGAATTGCCATTTCCACAAGCTGCAAGCGTCAACAAAGCTGCACCAGCGATAATTCCAGAAAGTAACTTTTTATTCATGAGATTTTCTCCAATAATTTTCTATATTCTGCGTAAGCTCTTTTGCTTACAATACTATCTTAACACTGTTGGCCCCCTCCAATTGTAAATGCTTAGTAAATACTAGGTAAACCCTAAGTAAATGGTTTTACTTTTTATTATTGCTACAAAAAAAGCAAGAAACGACTGTCTCTTGCTTTTTAGCGATTGTAGGCCTTGATTTGACGGGCAATATCTCGGTTTTGTTCTTTACGTTTGAGTGTTTCACGTTTGTCGTACTGTTTTTTTCCTCGTGCGAGACCCATTAAAACCTTGGCAAAACCATTCTTCAGATAAACTTTTAAAGGAATAAAAGTAATCCCTGTTCCTGTCAACTCCTTCTCAATCTTCGTAATTTCTTTTTTATTAAGTAAAAGTTTACGTGTACGTAATTCATCCACATTGAAGATATTACCTTGCTCGAAAGGTGCAATATGAACATTGGACAGCCACACCTCGCCATCTCGTACCCGAGCAAACCCATCTTTAAGTTGAATTTTTGCTTGACGCACCGATTTGATTTCTGTTCCGGTTAGAACAATTCCTGCCTCAAACGTTTCAAAAATTTCATAATCATGCCGGGCCTTTTTATTTTGGGCCAGGGGCTTATCTACTGTATTTTTTACCATAATTTCATTATAGCAAAAAAGTAGGGATGTTGCTTTTCTTTCAAAAGTTTAACTCCAAATTTTTCGATTAGCTATTGCTTAAATCTTGCCCATTTGAAGCAATCACTTTTTTATACCAGTCAAAGGATTTTTTCGGCGTGCGCTTTAGAGTCCCATTCCCTTGGTCATCACGATCAACATAGATAAAACCATAACGTTTAGACATCTCGCCGGTTCCAGCCGATACTAAGTCAATACACCCCCATGAAGTATAGCCCAAAAGTTCAACACCGTCTAACTCGACTGCTTTGATCATTTCTGCGATATGTTCAGCCATATATGCAATACGATAATCATCTGCTACATAACCTGTTTCATCTGGTTTATCTATAGCCCCTAAGCCATTTTCAACAATGAAAAGTGGTTTTTGATAGCGATCATAGAGCGTGTTCATTGTTGTGCGTAGACCCACAGGATCAATCTGCCAGCCCCATTCAGATGCTTTGAGGTAAGGATTTTTAACTGAGGCAAAGATATTACCTGAAGTTTCTTCGTCCCCTTCTTCCTGAACTTTTGCAACGCGGCTTGAGTAGTAAGAGAAGGATACGAAATCAACAGTATTCTGAGCAAGCAGTTCCTCATCGCCTTCAAGAAGAGGTAAAGTAAGTCCCTCACGTTCAAGTTGTTTCAAGAAATAATTTGGATATTTGCCACGTGCTTGTACATCAATCAAGAAAAGATTCTCACGGTTTTTATCGAGTGCTTCACGGACATTTTCTGGTTTAGAATCCCAAGGATAGTAATCTCCAGCAGCTACCATACAGCCAATCTTATTTTCTGGGTCTATTTGGTGGCCAATTTTTGTCGCTAAGGCTGAGGCGACAAGTTCATGATGTGCCGCTGTAAAAAGGACTTGATCCCGATTTTCCCCTTCTTCAATGTAAACGCCTGCGCCCATAAACGGAGCATGCAAGAGCATATTGATTTCGTTAAAGGTAAGCCAATATTTGACCAAGCCTTTGTAACGTGTAAAGAGAACTGTGACTAAGTTTTCGTAAAAATCAACCAGTCGACGATTACGCCAGCCCCCATATTCTGTCACTAAGTGCATCGGAATGTCAAAGTGCGTGATGGTTACTAAAGGTTCAATATCATACTTACGCAGCTCTTTAAAGACATTTTCATAAAACATTATTCCTTCTTCGTTAGGTTGAGTTTCGTCACCTTTTGGGAAAATCCGTGACCAAGCAATAGACATACGGAAAGTTTTGAACCCCATTTCAGCAAACAAAGCAATATCTTCTTGCCAATGGTTGTAAAAATCAATAGCCTCGTGCCCGGGATAGAAAAAACCTTCTTCCGGTTGTAAATGCTTTTCAAGTCCTAAAATAATGGCTTCACGATGTGAGCCGTGTGGGGCTAAATCTACATTGGCAAGTCCTCGACCACCTTGATCCCAACCGCCTTCATATTGGTTAGCAGCTGTTGCGCCGCCCCAGAGAAAATCTTTAGATAATGGCATTTTATGCTCCTTTGTATAATTAATATTTTTTACAGATACATTGTCAAAATGTATGCGCTGACAATATTTTTATTATAGCAAATATTATGAGGGCAACCTGTTGAAAATATGGAAATTCTGTTCCTATTTCTTGAAACAAAAGCTAAAAAACACCCCCTATTATTTTGCTAACTCCTCTTAAATACAGACAACACACTGTTCCATTCAATGACTTAATAAAGTGAAAGAATTCCTGAGAGCGTTTGCTTCCATCTTTTGAAAACGGTATAATAAATGCACAAATAAACAATTGGAGAGTTCTTAATGAAAGAATTGTATTTAATGCGCCATGCGCAAACTCTATTTAATGTGCAAGGGCGCACGCAAGGTTGGAGTGATTCGCCACTGACACAAAAAGGAATCGAGGATGCGCTTAAGGCCGGAGAGCGACTTCGAGCAAAACAACTTTGCTTTGATGCCTTCTACTCTTCCACACAAGAACGTGCTTCTGACACTCTAGAATTGTTATTTCCCCATCAAGAATACGGCCGCCTGAAAGGTCTTAAAGAAATGAATTTTGGAGTCTATGAGGGACATAGCAATTACTTGGAGCCCATGGATAAGACGACATATTTTAAAAATTTTGGTGGCGAAAGCAGTCACCAGGTTTCTGAGCGGATGTACCAAAGTTTGTCAGAGTGTTTAAACAAGCACGATAAGGTTTTTGCCCTCTCACATGGTGCAGCCATGCATTTTTTTACTCAGGAGAAAGTTTTTAACTTTGAAAGTCAACCCCCTATGCCGCTCGGTAACTTGGCGTGTCTTCATTTTACTTATGATGAAGGAATATTTACTTTTATCGAATCACTCTCACTCTTATAAAAAGCCATGTCTACACTCTGGCTACTTTATTATTCAAGCCACTGATTTATTCAATAAATAAAAAGCAACTTTAAATAAAGTTGCTTTTAAATGTGTCATCTGTCCGTTTATCTTTCTTATTTTGACGTCTTTCTTGGGTCTTATGCGCCAATTGTTCTAAAATAGCCATTACAGGAAGTTGTGTCGTTAAATTTCCTAAAGCGTGGACCTTTGAACCCTCATGTGCCACATTATAGGGGATAGAAACATCGGCCATATTAGCCATTGTATTATTTGCTTCATTAGTGATGGCAATAACCTTAACCCCATCTCTCTTATAGGCAATAATTTGAGCAATAATAAAGTTGGTCTTCCCAGAAATAGAGAGCGCAACAACTGTCATTGTTTTGGCATTGTTTGTCATGAGTGGTTGATAGGGATCAATGACCTCAAATGCAGGTAACCCTGCATTATTAAAGTATTTTGTGCCATAATCGGCTAAGGCACCTGAAGTTCCCACCCCCATAAAAACCGTATACTCGGTTTCTTCTATGAGCTTTGCAGCCTCATCTATGAGGGCAGTGTATTCAGGACTCAATAAACGTTTAGTAAAGAGCTCAAAGGCAAGAAGATTATCATACTTTGGATCTTCTGCTTTCATCAAAATTTGATGTTTTTGTTCTTGCAAATAAGTTTTGAGTTCATTCCAGCCTGAAAAACCTAACTTATGAGTCATACGTACAATTGTCGTAGGAGAAGCATGGACGGTCGAGGCAAATTCACGAATGGTCATGTTCATAATAATTTCTGGTGATTTGACAACTTCCTCAAAAATTTTACTTTCCAAATCATTGAGCGCGTGCAGTTTATTGTCTTCAAACATCTTTCCTCTCTCCTCACTTTCCTCCCTGACTTAGCTTCCAGTATATCACATTTTTGTTACAAAATTTAGGAACAAATAGCAAATGTCAAGGCAATTCCTTCTATTTCTAGACCAACAATTTTAGGACAGCTGACTGAGGTTGCGATGAGTAGAGAAATTATTCCCCCATTTACTACATATATTGTCGCTCCTTGGACTCCTTCACCAACCCTCTCCAGTTTATTAGTTGAAGGTTGGCAAACTGCCCTGCGCCTCCTATTTATCGTGATCTACTGGCCCTTTTCCAAAAAATACGATAATATCTTGCTGGAACACGCAGTGGAAATGAAGAATGAAAACTAAATTTATCAAAAGCTCCCACTTAGGAGCTTTTTTATGTCACGATATTTTTTCTTGACGCTAATATTAATATTCCGCAGAATATAAAAAACTTTTAGTTAAGCATAATCCGCCACTAAAAGTTTTTATTTTATATTTTATTCTTAAGAAAGTTTTGAACCTACATTTTCGATAAGTTCTGGAATTCCAGCAGCTTTAGATCCACCGGCCATGGCCATATCAGGTTTACCACCACCGCGGCCATCGATGTAAGGGGCAAGTTCTTTGATCAAGTTCCCAGCTTTAACTTCAGCTGTTTTGCTTGCCACTAACAGGCTCACTTTTTCACCAATCTTCGCCACAAGGACAAGGACATCGGACAACTCTTTTTGTTTCCAGATATCTGCAAGATTACGTAGTCCATTTACATCTGGTACTGTAACTTCACTGGCAATATAGCTTTTGCCTGCTGCTTGGAGAACATTTTTAAAGACTTCATCAGATTGACTTGCAGCTAATTTACCTGCTAATGCGTCATTTTCTTTTTGAGCCGCTTTAAGTTCTTCTTGCATAGCTGTTACTTTTGGCACAACTTGAGCTGCTTGTGGTGCTTTCACAACTGCGGCAACTTCATTGAGCGTGTTTTCAGCATCTTTAAATGCTTCATAGGCTTTTTGACCTGTTACGGCAACAATACGGCGTACGCCTGATCCGATACCTTCTTCTTTGATAATCTTGAAGAGACCAATTTCACTTGTTGTCGCTGTGTGTGTTCCACCACAAAGTTCAACAGAGTAATCACCAATTTTAACGACACGCACATTTTTACCATATTTTTCGCCAAAGAGAGCCATTGCGCCCATTTCTTTAGCTGTTTCAATATCAGTTTCTACTGTTTCAACCGCTAAGGATTGCCAAATCACTTCGTTCACTTGACGTTCGATATCAGCTAATTCTTCCTTGCTTACAGGAGCAAAGTGTGTAAAGTCAAAGCGAAGGAACTCCACTTCGTTAAGTGAACCTGCTTGAAGTGCATGTTCACCTACAATATTGTGCAATGCGGCATGGAGCAAGTGAGTGGCTGTGTGATTTTTAATGATCCCATGGCGGCGTTCTGCATCAATTTCAAGTGTGTATGTTTCACCAACTACAAGCGTAGAGAGAATGTCAACCATATGAAGGTTTTGGCCATTTGGTGCATGTTGAACATCCTTAACTTCTGCCACGACTTTACCTGCAGCATTTTTAATCACACCGTGGTCAGACACTTGTCCACCCATTTCTGCGTAGAATGGTGTTTTATCAAAGATAAGTTGTGCTTCACCGCTTACAGTATCCACTTTTTCATCATCTTTAACTGCCACAAGAAGCTTGCCATCATATTTTTCAACATCGTAGAGGAATTCAGATTCTTCTTTGATAGATTGAAGCGTTTCGTTTTGTGCGCCCATTGAACCGCCTTTAACGACAGCAGCACGTGCACGATCTTGTTGTTCTTTCATGGCTGCTTTGAAACCTTCATGGTCAATCTTAAAGCCAGCATCTTCAGCCAATTCTTCAGTTAACTCTACTGGGAAACCATAAGTATCGTAAAGACGGAAGATATCTTGCCCTTCAAGCATTGTCTTACCTTCTTCTTTAAGTTTGGCAAGCAATTCATCTAAGAGTTTGCTTCCGCCATCAATTGTACGGCCAAAAGCTTCTTCTTCACGATCAATAATTTGCATGATAAAGTCTTGTTTTTCAAGGACTTCTGGGTAGTATGACTCCATAATTTTACCAACAACTGGAACAAATTGAGCCAAGAATTTACCTTCAATGCCTAATTTTTTACCGTGCATAACTGCGCGACGAAGAAGACGACGGAGGACATAGCCACGTCCTTCATTTCCTGGCAAAGCACCATCACCGATAGCAAAGCTAAGTGCACGGATATGGTCTGCAATAACTTTAAAACTCATGTTGTCGCCATCTGGATCATAAGTTTTTCCAGAAATACGTTCAATTTCACGGATGATAGGGAGGAAAAGGTCGGTATCAAAGTTCGTTTTTCCACCTTGGATAATACAAACCATGCGTTCGAGTCCCATTCCCGTATCAATATTTTTCTGTGGCAACTCTTTGTATTCGCTACGTGGAAGTGCTGGATCAGCATTAAATTGTGACAAAACAATATTGTAGATTTCAATGTAACGGTCGTTCTCGATATCTTCAGCCAAGAGTCTCAAACCAATGTTTTCAGGATCGTAAGCTTCACCACGGTCGAAGAAAATTTCGGTATCTGGTCCTGAAGGTCCTGCGCCAATTTCCCAGAAGTTGTCTTCGATTGGTACTAAATGACTTGCATCAACACCGAGCTCCACCCAACGGTTGAATGTATCTTTATCATCAGGGTAGTAAGTAATATAAAGTTTTTCCGCTGGAAAATCAAAATATTCACTGCTTGTGAGCATCTCCCAAGCGTAAGCCAAAGCTTCTTCACGGAAATAATCACCGATTGAGAAATTCCCAAGCATTTCAAACATTGTATGGTGACGTGCTGTTTTACCTACATTCTCGATATCGTTGGTACGAATCGATTTTTGCGCATTTGTAATACGTGGATTTTCTGGCACAACTGAACCGTCAAAATATTGTTTCAGAGTCGCAACACCAGAGTTGATCCAAAGTAGAGTGGGGTCGTTCACCGGTACTAAAGATTGTGAAGGTTCGATAGAATGCCCTTTTGATTTAAAGAAATCAAGGAACATTTGGCGTACTTCTGTTGAAGTCATTTTTTTCATAGCTATTCTCCTAATAAAATAATTTTCATTTACTTTTTTTCATGTGAATAATCACACAATATAAAAACAAAAAATTCATCGTAAACGAGGGGCGTCACTTACGCGGTACCACCCTCATTCACGATGAATCCATCGTCTCTTTTTTGCTTGATAAAGCAGTTTCCCTGCTATTTGAAAACCTTGAGGTTTTCAGCACATTGACTTATCGACTTTCACCACATGTCGACTCTCTGTAAAGCCATTTCATTCATTTATTTAGATGATGAACTTGATGTAAATTGTGAGAAGATTGTTGAGAAGGCTTCTTCTTTCACAGTGACATTATGTGCTTTAAGGTATTCACCAATCACACCAGCAACATAAGTTGTATCTGCCAATTTTTCAGCTTTGATTACATCTTTAAGTTTATCTTTATACTTGTTCATGTCTGAACCTTTGTCTGAAGTTTTAATCATTTTCACAACATAGTAGCTTGTTGCTCCAGTTGAGGCATTTGTTGATTCAATAACGTCAGAAACTTCACCATTTTTCAATTTGAAGGCTGCAGTTTGAACTTCCTTTGGAATAGTAGTACTTGTTGAATCAAATTTTTGCTTGTTGCTTGCATTGTCTTTCTCAAACTTGGCTGCATCTGATTTCGCAGCTTTTGCTGCCTTGGTTGCTGCATCTTTGGTTGTTTCTGGAACAACAATTGCTTCAACTTCTGGATGGAAATCTGCCCAAGCTGCCTTCAAGTTAGCATCTGTAAATTGTGTATCTGTGATTTTTTTCTCAATGGCGTATTCTTGCAAGAGTTGAAGACGGACATAAGATTTGTAACTCTTTTCAGTAAAGCCTTGTTGTTGCAAAGCTGCAGCAAACTGTTCACCCATTTGTTTTTTGGTATCGTCAAACTTCGCTTGAACATCTTTATCTGAAACCTTATCACCAAAGTCTTTTTCAAACATTTTTGAAAATGTCAAATTTTGTAAAAGAGATGTGGCAGGCATACTTGGAAAAGTTTTAGCTTCACTGTAGAAATCTCCTACATTGATTGTGTCACCCTTCATTGTGATAATATTCTCTCCAGTTGAGTTATTATTTCCACAAGCTGAAAGTGTGACAAGCCCTAAAGCCGCAACAGCTGTTGCGAGTAAGATGTTCAATTTTTTAAATTTCAAAGTTTTCTCCTTGTTGGGTATATTCCCTTGATACATTTGTTTCTTGTAACAATATTATAACACAAAACATTAAATAAACCTAAACTGATTTATAATGTCAAACTTTCTTAATCATTAATATTCCATCTCCTAAAGGAACCATGCTCGCGCGGTATTTAGGATTGTCTAAAACTTCATCAAAAAGACGACGAAGTCCACGTTCAAGTGCACGCTGCGTCCGTTTAATTTCCATAATAGGAATGAGAATTTCCCCGCCCTGGAAAATATCATCCATAATAATGACACCATTTTCCGAAAGCAACTCCATTGCACGCGGCAGAAACTCTACATATTTTGATTTCGCCGAATCCATGAAGATAAAATCAAATTCCCCTTTTAAATCTGCCAAAAGATCGGCAGCATCACCTTCTAAGAGAGTGATTTGTTTTCTTGCATCATAGGTAGCCAGATTTTCCTTGGCCAAGGCAATCATTTCTGGGTTACGATCGATAGTAATAATCTCAGCATCTGGTGCTGCTTCTGCCATCATGAGTGCAGAAAAACCTATGGCCGTCCCTATTTCCAAAATTCTTTGAGGTTTCATCAAATCCAAAAGCATTTGGAAATACACTACTGTTTCATGAGGTATAATTGGGATATTGTTCTCATGAGCAAATGTCTCAACACCCTTTAGCGGACCAGTAATTTGCGTTTGACGTTCGCGCATGAAGTCAACAATTTCCTCTTTGACTACGGGACGATTCATCATCGGATTACTTGTTCTCTTGTATGTTAAAACCATTATAAATGGGCTCCTTTTTCGACTAATTTTTCTAGCTCAATTAAACGTTTTTCAAAAACAGCAAAAGCTGATTCTAAATATGTTGTTTCTTCCATATCCACACCTGCTTGAGCAATCACAGCCAGGGGATAATCACTTGATCCGGCCTTGAGATAAGTGAGGTATTTTTCACGCGCATCTGTCCCACCATTAACGATAGCCTCAGCAAGATAAGTTGCTGCGGCAAAGCCAGTAGCATATTGGAAGACATAATAGTTGTAATAGAAGTGCGGAATGCGGGCCCACTCATACTGAATTTCAGAATTTTCCCGGGCGGGTAAACCATAGTATTTTTCATTAAGTTCTGCATAAAGCTGGTTCATGAATTCACTGGTCAAAACTTTTCCTTCTTGATCAGCTTTATGTATTTCATGTTCAAATTCAGCAAATTGACTTTGACGAAAAACAGTGCCACGGAAACCATCAAGCCAGTGGTTTAAAATAGCAAACCGCACTTTTTCATCTGTCGACGCCGCAAGTAAACTTTCAGTCAAGATATTCTCATTGGTTGTTGAAGCAATTTCTGCAAGAAAGATTGGATAGTCCCCATAAACATAAGGTTGATTTTCCCGTGTAAATGTGGAATGCATACTGTGACCCATTTCATGTACTAAGGTGAACAAATCATCCAAAGTTTCTTGCCAGTTTAACAGCATAAAAGCATTTGTATCATAGCATCCACCTGAGTAAGCACCCGAACGTTTACCGCTATTTTCTGCCACATCAATCCAACGCTCATCAAAAGCTTTTTTTACATGGTGCGCGTATTCAGGCCCCAAAATTTGAAGAACTTCTTGGGCTTTCTCTACTGCCTCGGGGTAGTTAAACTTATAATCCAAGTCCGATAAGGGTGTATAAACATCATACATCTTTAAATCGTCTTCTAAGCCTAAAATCTGTTCACGTAATTTAATATAGCGATGTAAAAGAGGCAAATATTTATTGACAGACTCTAAGAGCTTATCGTAGACTTCTTCCGGAATAAAATTACTTGATAAAGCTGCCTGACGGGCTGAATGGTAGCCCCGCATCTTTGCCTTAAAATTATGGACTTTTACATTTGTTTGTAGCGTTTTAGCATAAGTGTGTTGATACTGTTCATAGTTGCTATAAAGGGCTTGATAAGCTGCCTTTCGTACCTTACGCTCCTTACTTTCCATGAGCGAGATATAATTGCCATGTGTCAGCTGTACTTCCTGTCCTTTTTCATCTTTAATCATCGGAAGTTCAATATCAGCATTGTCAAAAATTTCAAAGGTTTCGGCCGCAGCACCAAAAATCTCACTCGCACTGGCTAAAAGTTTTTCCTCTTTTGGACTTAAAATATGCTCCTTTTTAGCAAAAAGGCGTTCAAACATATGGGAATAGCGTTCCAGTTTAGGTTCTTCTCTTCTAAAACTTTCATAACGTTCTGGCGTTAAAGCTAAAAATTCCGGCTCATAAAAAGCAAAGCTTTCACCAAACTTGGCATATAAATTTGTGGCTTTGGCTTCGTATTCTTGGTAAAGGCTCACTTGCGTATCTTGGTCATGCTTCATTGAGGCATAGACATAAACCTTTTCCACAGCACGCGAGATTTCTAGCTCAATTTCCGTGATTTCTAATAAGCTTTGAGCGCTATCCAGAAGATGTCCTTCGTAGGCGTTTACCGTCTCTAATTTTTCTGAAACTCTTTTAAGTTCAAGTTCCCAGGCGGCATCATTTTCAAATACAGTTGACAAATCCCAAGTTAAGTTTTCAGCTATTTCATCACGTTTTTTTGCCATTCCATTCTCCGTTTTCCACTTTATTTTTATCTTTAATTATAGCATAGAAGCTTGGTGTATGCAGTGTTTCATGTTCTTGTAACTGAAAACTTTCGTAGAAACTGTGGTAATATTTTTCCAAGGAAATGTCTACTTGAAAAAAGCTTTCTCGCGTATCATCGGCAAAGTCAAAGGTCAACAAGTTCAAGCCCGGAGGACTCCAGTAACTCTTCTTCCAGTTAAGGTCCAGCAAATTTCTTCCTTGTTCATAATATTTTTCTTGCACTTTAAGCCATTTTGGCACTTGATGATACAATTGTTTCTGAACAAACAACTGTAACTCTTCTTGCTTTGGCACATCTAAACTCAGATTTTTTCCTTTTCGAAAGGGCTGGCGTAAGTGGTCTAAGAGACTTTCTTGAAAGAAGTCAAACTCTTCCGTTAGATAAATCGGTCGTCCTTTCAAATCTTGATAAATCAATGATTTCAAACGTAGTTTCTTTCTGTTCCAGTCCAATTCCCAAAAATAAAAACCTCTCTCTGCTGAATAATAAAGCAAATTTTTCTGCAAAGGAGATAGAGTATTTTTAAGCCACAAGTCCTTCCCTTGAAGCCAAAGTACATAATATCCCATTTCTTTGTAACTGACCGTTCTCTCTTCTAAGCGTTGCAAAGAGAGGGGCGAGCACTGTATTTCAATAGCAAGTTTATCATTCACTAACAAATCAGCCGTTTGCTTAATCTCTGGCACGTACTTTTCCAGCTCTACTTTCTCTTTTTCCTTAAACCACTGATATAAGCTGAGTTTTAAGCCTAAGTGTTGTGCAGATTCATTTTCACTCCAAGAGTCACAATTTTGTAAGGATACATGGGCAAAGTGAGGAATTTTTATCTTCCCTTTTTTTAAACGAAGGGCCGTCTTACAGGCCGGGCAATAAAAAGGGCCATTAATTGAAGTGCTGTCAAGAAGATTAATTGTTTTTCCGTCTTTATCCAAAGCTATTAACATATCAAATAGTACGAGGAGTAGCTCTAAAAATCACAAAGCCAATAAAAAAAAACTCGGAAAATCCGAGTCTTTATATCTTAACGGTTAAGTACAAAGTGCTCCATAAAAAGCATAAAGAGAGCAAATGCTATGAAGATACCTGTGATTAAGCCTACCCAAAAGATATGTTTACGTCGTTGACTGTTCATCACAGCAATAAACTCACGGATAAATGCTGGAAGGCGGAAGTACAAAGGTGTTTTTCCTCCAATTCCCCCTTGCGCATTTAATCCTTGTTGAGCAGCAAAGAGAGCCGCACGGAAAACGTGATAGTCCGAAGAGAAAAAGAGAAATTCTTCATCGGCTTTCTGTTCCATTTTTTCAATCAATTGAGATGAAAATTTTAAGTTTTCAAACGTTGTTTTTGACTGATCTTCAACCAAGGTCCGTTCTTTAGGAAAGCCCAGTTCTTCGACAGCATATTTTTGCATCGCAAGTGCTTCCGCAAGTTGTTCATCACTTCCTTGTCCACCAGAGAAAACCATTATCGTTTCATCATTTGCAGCCTTTATTCCTGCACGGATGCGGTTAGCTAAAAGGGGACTCACAAACTGGCCATTAATCAGTCCAGAGCCCAGTACCACATGATATTTTGATGATTTTTTCCGGAATCGACGTCCGTATGTCCAGCTGGCAAAAAAGAAAACGATAAATTGCCAGACAAGATAAAAGGCCAACACAGGATAAACGTAGCTTAAGAGCTGTAGCCAAAGCCAGCCATCAGATAAAGTAGAAACTCGAATATAAAGCCAATCGACTAGAAAAAAGACAAACATAATGGCCGGCAAAATTAAATTTGCCAAACTATGTGATTCACGGCGCCACATTTTAATCGTTAAAACTACAATCCCGATAGGCACGACAAAACTGATCATAAAAGTAGGAATCAAAAAAAGGGCAAGCTCAATAATAATTATGGCTAAAATGATGTTTGAATGTAAATTATAATTAGCCGAAAAAAGAATCCCCATAATACCGTTAAACAGTACAAAAAGGCTGACTAAAAAACCAATAGTAAGTCGTCCCAAACGTAAAGTTCTCATATCCTTCAAACGATGCGACTTTGTGTAAAAAATGACGGTCGGGATTAAAGCTAAAAAACTAATCACCGAAAATGCAATAATAAGTGGTGTCTCCATATCTTTATTTTAACATAAAAATCCGCTTATAAAAGCGGATTTCTCTCATGATAGTGTATAAATTACAGCGTTGTTTTTAGAGAATAGCAAGCACTGCGAAGTTTAATGCAAATGCAATGGCTACCACCCAAATAATTGGTTTTACTTCTTTAATCTTACCTGTAAAGAGTTTAGAGAAGATATAAGTGATAAAGCCAGCAGCGATACCATATGAGATAGAGTAACCAAGACCCATAAATACTGAAGCAAAGAAAGCTGGAATAGCTTCACTCAATTCAGACCAGTTGATTTCTTTGAATGATGACAACATCATCATACCTACAATAATCAAAATTGGGGCTGTTGCTTGCGTTGGAACAATGGCAAGTAATGGTAAGAAAAGACTTGAAATCGCAAACATCACAGCAACAACAATCGAAGTCAAGCCTGTACGCCCACCGGCTCCAATACCAGCTGCTGATTCTACATAAACAGTTGTATTTGAAGTTCCGAAAATCGCACCGATTGGTGTAGCAATCATGTCAGCAAAGAGTGCTTTATCCATTTTAGATGAGAAGCCCTTGCTGTTTGCCATATCCACAAAATCTTGATCTGTAAAGATTCCTGTGCTGCGACCTGTACCAATGAATGTACCAATCGGATCAAAGATTGAGGTTAATGAGAAAGCCAAAATTGTCATCAAAACTTCAATGATTCGAGATGAATCAGAAAATAAGCTACCAAAACCTTTAGGCCCAAAAGCAGCACCGAAAGTTGTTCCCATCTCGTTAATTGCTGTCCCGAGATTGTTGTCTGCAAAAAGTGTAGACATATCAACTTTTGTAACGCCTGTTAAAAGTGCAAGTACAGTTGTTACCGCGATTGACAAGAGAATCCCCGCTTTCCATTTACGGAGAACAAAAAACATTGTTACTAAAATACCAACTAAAGCAATCAGGACACCAGGATCATCAAATTTAACTAAACCTGGCACAATTGTTGAGTCTGCAGTGATTGTGCCGTGGTTATCGGTATAAGTACCCGGTGATGCAATAAATTCAAGAATACCAGCGTTTTTAATACCAATATAAGCGATAAAAATACCGATACCACCACCAATAGCGTGTTGTAAGCTCTCAGGGATTCCTAAGACAATTGCTTTACGAATGGAGGTAAATGTAATAATAATATTGACAATACCACAAATGAAGACCATTGCTAAAGCTTCTTGCCAAGTGTAGCCTAAGGAAAGAACAACAGTATAAGCAAAGAAGGCGTTAATTCCCATACCTGGTGCAAGGGCATAAGGAACATTGGCGATTAAACCAATAGCTACCGAACCCACAATTGAAGCTAAGATAGTAGCTAAGAAAACTGCCTGAACGGGCATCCCTGTCGATCCTAAAACATCAGGATTGACAAACAAGATGTAGCTCATAGCAAAGAAGGTAGTAATACCTGCCATAATTTCACGGCCTACAGTAGTACCGTTTTCTTCAAGTTTAAAGAACTTGTTCACGAATAAATTCTCCTTTTAATAAAAAGTTGTATGCCACATTCGTTTTTCGTGACACACGTCATAAAATGATATATGTTCAGTATAAATAAATTTTAAGTTTGAAACAAGGAATTTAGAGTCATTAAAAAAAACAAGTCCCTCTATGTTCGTAAATACCGAACTAAGCTGTTATAAGTATTTATAAAAGTTCGTCCATTTTAATACTTGTTGTCGTAAAGTGGAACTTTTATTTTTCATCGTGTCTTGTATTGTTGAATCGTGAAAACTCCGTACCCTATTTCTAAAAAATAGACCAAAAGCAGCTTTATTGCTTTTCTGGTATAATAAAAAATAAGAAATATTTTAAAGGATGAAGTATGGAAAACAAAGAGAGAAAATTGATTGCCATCGATCTTGACGGCACAACGCTTCATAGCGACGGGCGTACAATCAGTCGCTATACAAAATATATTTTTAAACGTATTGAAGAGCAAGGTCATATCATCTGTATTTCCACAGGTCGTCCTTTCCGTATGGCTGTTGATATTTATCGCGAGCTAGAACTTAAAAGTCCGATGATCAACTTCAATGGTGCTTTGATTTCCAAGCCAGACAATCGTAATTGGGAGCACACAAAAGGTCATTATATTGATCGTTCCTTTGTCTTTGATTTTTTACGCCATCAACAAAACTTTGATTTGGAATTTTTTGCGGTTGAATATCGTCGTAAATTTTTCCTTAATAACTTCCGGAACGTCCCCCCAAAACTTTTTGGTGTTGAGCAGTTCCATCCCTACAATCGTTTGCGTGCGGATCGTCTCGATGATAATCCACATGCAGTACTCCTTTCTACTCGAGTAAAAGATAAATTTCGTCTGGCCAAGCAAATCCAAGATCATTATAACGGAAAAGTCAGCGTGAGTGGCTGGGGTGGCCCTAATGGAGTATTAGAAATTGTCCCCAAAGGTGTGAGTAAAGCTTCTGGGCTCAAGCATCTTCTCCGTGTTCTCGAAATTCCAAAAGAAAACCTCATCGCATTTGGTGATGAGCATAACGATATCGAAATGTTTAAATTTGCGGCGGAAGCCTATGCGATGAAAAATGCCTCCACTCGCCTCACACCACATGCCACTGAAATACTTCCGTGGACAAATGATGAGGATGGGGTCGCCCACAAATTAGAAGAACTCTTTTTGAAGTAATTACTTTCCTAACCAAAAACAAAAAAACTTCATCAATTGATGAAGTTTTTTTATTAATCACGACTGTTTCCCATAAATCCGAAGATTCTCAAGAGTGAAAGGAAAAGGTTGATAAAGTCAAGATAGAGTGATAGCGCCATGCTAATCGCCCAGCCATTGCTTACATTACCGTTATTTTGACGGTAAACATGTTCAATCTTTTGATTGTCCCAAGCGATCAGCCCACTGAAAACGAGGACACTGATAATTGAGGAAACAAAGACGACCATTGGACTTCTTAAGAAGATGTTAATGACACCTGCGATGATTAACCCAATCAGCATTCCCATCATGGCGCGTCCCATACCTGACAAATCACGTTTAGTTGTACGTCCGTAAACTGAAAGGCCAAAGAACATTCCAGCAGTTGAAACAAAGGCCAAAGTGACATCAGAAGCTGTATAAGCTGCAATTGTGAAACTCATCATGAAACCCATCAAGACTGAGAAACCAATAAACATTGGCAAAGCCGTGGGCTTATTTTTCATGGCTGCATTTTGCATCGGGAAAATGAGAATCAATGGTAAGAACCAAATGATAAGCATTGCAAAACCGGCACGGTTCACCAAGTTCTGAGCGGCATCCCAGAAAATATTTATTGTTAAAAAAGATGTGAGTGCTGAAACAGCAACCCCAATCCCGACAATCCCATAAATGCGAGCAAAAAATTGATTCAGCGATACTTGACTTCTATTATTATTTATAAATGGATTTTCCATAGTATCTCCTTTTCTAATATACCTTTAAGACTATTTTACCAAAAATTTACAAGGCTGTCATCAGACTTGAGTCCTAGTTTGGTGTTCTTTCTTCATAATTTTCTTATTTTGACCAATCTATCCCTTTTTGTCCTGTTTTTTCTAAAAAGGCATTGGCTTTCGAAAAGGGCTGTGAGCCAAAGAAGCCACGAGAGGCTGAAAGAGGCGAAGGATGTGCAGACTCGAGTACTAAATGCTTAGAAGAATCAATCAGCTTTGCTTTCTTACGCGCATCACCGCCCCATAAGAGAAAGACTTTTGGGCGTGCGTCATCCGAAGCAATTTTTATTATCTCATCTGTCAAGGGTTCCCAGATTTTTCCTTTATGCGCATTAGACTTCATCTCGGGGACGGTAAGTACAGCATTGAGCAATAAAACCCCTTGCTCAGCCCAATGTGTTAAATCTGAATCCTTTTTATCAAAGCCCTCGCTTTGGAGTTCTTTCCGAATATTGACAATGGAGTCTGGTCGATTCACCACAAAGGAAGCAGGATAGGAAAAACTAAGCCCTTGGGCTTTGCCTGGCTGTGGATAAGGATCCTGCCCAACCAGTATAACTTTAACATCAGACAAGGCGGTCAATTCAATCGCCCGAAATATTTTATCCTCAGGTGGATAAACATTACCTTTAGCATAAACTTCATTAATAAAATCAACGAGTTCTGAAAAGTATTCTTGAGGCAATCGTTCTCTTAAAGGGCCACTCCAATCTGTTTTTTTCATTGTTCTTCCTTCTCCTTAGTTTTAATTTGTGCATACTGGCGCAATACGGTTTTTAATTTTTCTGGGGCCGTTTTACGGAAATCGCTAAGATAAATCTCACGATGATGAAATTCTTTGTGGATAAGTTCATAGCCCTCTTCAACCGCAAACTTCTCCATCAAAGTAAAAGTTTCAGCTTCAGAGTCAAAACTCCCCTTGTGCATGGCTTGAATACAAAGTCCGTCTTTAATCTTTTCATATTTCACTTGAGAAAAATCTTGTTTTTTCTTTAATGCTGTCTCTTTTTTCGCCCACTCAACAATTTCCTCAGTTACAAATTCTGGCATCCGAATCATAATTTTCCAAATCAGTTCTTCTTTACGTAGAGGTTCATTGGCCTTTGGAGCTGTCCGGCTTGTCCACAAACCTTCCAAGGGCGGCACAACAAAGCGGTAAAAATGTGGAATGTGCACGTCTTCTCTTTTGTAGGACATCGAAATAGCATATGCTACAGGATAAAGTGCAGCAATCGCTTCTTGGAATGCTGTACCAGCTGGCGCACCCTGACCGGAAACAGTCAAATAAGACATCTCAGGTACAGTGATTACTTCAATTTTTTTAGGAAAATAAAACTTTTTTTCGGACTTTTTAAAGTCTACTTTTATAGAATCTGTCATTAGTTGATATCGAAAATAAGCAGAAAATCATTTCTTTTTTTTCTACTTTCCTCCCCTTTCTGAGTCGCTGTCGAATCCCTGTCACGCGAGGTATAAATTCAACATTGTTAATAACATTATTATAACATTTATCTTACTTGTTTCCGTTCTATTATCAGTTTTATCCAAACTTCTCCCCTTTTTTGAGCAAAAAAAAATCCTATCAGCAGACAGGAATATTTTTTTGCAATTAAGAATTAGCCCAATTTAGCTGCCAAACGTGATTTGTCACGTGAAGCTTTGTTAGCGTGGATAAGACCTTTTGATGCAGCTTTGTCGATTGCAGAGCTTGCAGCTTTGAATGTGTCTTCGCTTGGTGCAGTTTCAAATTTTTTGATTGCAGTACGCATTGCAGATTTTTGTTGTGAGTTGCGTTCGTTAGCAACAACGTTCAATTCAGCGCGTTTGATTGCAGATTTGATATTAGCCATTATTTCCTCCAAATTTTTGTAATACCTATAAATTATACAGGATTTTTAGCTTTTTAGCAACTGTTTGTCAAAAGAAAATTGAAATATTTTTCTTTTTTCTTGTGTCAAATTGCATATCGCTATTTACATTTTAGAGAATGGTGCTATAATATGAGTATGAAATTAGATGAAAATCCATGGTTGACAGATGCCGAGTTTATGAGTTATGTTGGTCACTTTCTTGAAATGCCGGAACTGAAACAGCTTGATGAAATCACACATCACTATACTTCAACACGCTTGATTCATTCAATCAAGGTAAGTTATGTGAGCTATTTAGTTTGTAAAAAGATGGGCTGGAATGCAAAATCTGCAGCCCGCGCAGGTCTCTTACATGACCTCTTCTACTACGATTGGCGCGACACTAAATTTAACAAAAGTCATGCCTATGTTCATCCTCGTATCGCTGCACGTAATGCGGCAAAAATTACTACACTTTCCGATCTTGAGTACGACTGTATCGTCAAACATATGTGGGGGGCTACAATCGCACCACCACGTTATAAAGAAAGCTGGGTGGTTACCTTAGCAGACGATTATGTCGCAATGACTGAAGGCGTAGAAACTGCACGTTTCAAATGGAAAACGCGCAAATACTTTAAACGTCACCTTCCAATTTGAACTATTAACATAACAATAGTTCATGAGAAGCGTCTAACCATTGGTTAGATGCTTCTTTTTTTATCTTTTTAGATCTTCAAGCGTTCTGACAGCTTTTATTCATAAGTTAGCTCAATGAAGAAATAAATTCTACTTCAGGTTCAGATTTCCAACAATTTTTGGAAGTACAGGAGACAACGAATCCTCCGCCTGTGTATGGTTTTTCTCTTTGCTCAAAGGTAAAAAAGGCTACACTGGCATGGCATAGTCTCCTTTCAAGTATTAACGAAGAAAAAGCTGCTACATCCTTAAAAATCAAAACAATTTTAACTTTTCTTAACCGCTACCATGTTATAATAGTAGTAAGCTTATCGTTCGTAATCATTTATTCAACTTTATGGAAAGGGGCTTAATATTATGAGTCTTTCAAAAGAGCAACGTGTGCATGATCTGGCCTTGTGCATACTAAATAATGTCAATATGTCGGAAGGTTTGTTCTCTGCTTTAGAGAAAGCAAACGAATTGTCCGTAAGTGATGCTTACCCTAAAAAATATGCTGTAGCTTATACAGTATTAACACAAAAGCTCCAAAATGAACTCACTGATTTTGATGATTTAACTTTCTGAGGTTAAAAATACAAATAAAAAAAAAGACTGGTTTTAAACCGTCTTTTTTTATTTAAAAATCGCAAAATCAGCTGCCGTAAGCCCAATCAATGGATCAAAATCACCAGAATTAACCAAATCCGCTGTTAAAAAAGGCTCTGTCGCATAGGATGTGGACGTAACATTTTCTTCAGGAAAAAGCGAAATTTCCTCTGTTCGAGAGGGACTCACTTGCCCGGTTGTTTCACTCTTGTCCGCATCCAAAGTATGCTTTAGTTTTTCGCCAGGCTCTGATTTTCCTGTAAATCGCTCCTTCAAGAAAGTTTTTCGATTGGCACTTTCCTTTTGCACAGCTTGGGCAAAGGCTTTTTGTTCTCCAATAAGAATTAGACTTTGTTTGGCTCGCGTAATAGCTGTATACAAGAGATTACGTTCCAACATCCTTGAATAGGAAGAAACCATTGGAACCACAACTGTTGAAAACTCACTCCCCTGTGACTTGTGAATAGACATCGCGTAAGCCAAAGTGATTTTATACCATTCTGCGCGAGGATAGCTCACTTCTTGACCATCAAAATCCATCACAATTTCGTCTTGCTTGCTTTCTGTATGTTTTGCTGGAATGAGTTCAACAATTCTTCCTAAGTCACCATTGAAAACATTGTTTTCTGCATCATTGACCAAATGGAGAACTTTGTCCTCCTCACGAAAATGAATATCCTGATAGTTAAACTCTTGTCGCTCATCAAGCGGATTGAACAATTCTTGCAATAAGCCATTTAAGGTATTTATACCAGCTACACCTTTATACATCGGTGCTAAAATCTGCAATTCGAAAGGATTATTTCCTCTTTTTTTCCACGCGGTTGCCACTTGTGTCACAAGAGGAGCAACTTGTCCCGGTCCGGCTTCAAAATAAGAACGATCGGGATGACGACTGGTAAAGTCTTGTGGCAAATGTCCTTCCTTGATTTCATGGGCAAGATCAATAATCGTTGATTCAGCGCCTTGACGGAAAATTTTATCTAAGCGAACTGAAGGAATCTCTGGAAGCTTCAGCAAGTCTGCAAAGACTTGCCCAGGACCAACTGATGGCAGCTGATCCGCATCACCTACAAAGAGCACCTTCATGGAAGGAGGAATGGCTTGTAACAGTTTATTGGCCAACCAGGTATCTACCATTGAAAATTCATCTACAATCAAAAGTGAACCCGCAAGATCATTACTTTCCATATCCATTGCTTCATCAGTATTTAAACCTAAATGACGATGGAGCGTTGCTGCTGGTAAGCCGGTAAGTTCATTCATCCGGCGACTCGCTCTTCCTGTTGGTGCTGCCAGCAGAATGGGGAAAACATCGTCATGATAATGCCCAGGATCTAAATCAATGTCATGAAGTTGTGCATAAGTTTCGATAAAACCGTTGATAATCGTGGTTTTACCTGTTCCTGGTCCACCCGTTAAAATGAAGAACTGACTATTTAAAGCTTGAAAAATAGCTTCTTTCTGCAGTTTATCGTAGCGAATACCTAGCTTGGTTTCTACTTGTTCAATATTTTTCAAGATTTTCTCATCTGAGAAGGTCTGAGTACTGCGTCCAATAAGTTTTTTGAGGTATTCACTAATGCCTTGCTCAGCAAAATAAAGGGAATTTTCAAATATTTTAGTCTCTTCTTGTTGCATTTTACCATCTTCAAGCAGATGGTTGATTTCTTCAGCCACAGTTTCTGGGCTAACTTCTATCTGACGCGCTTCTTCCAAGAGCTGGATGGTTTGCTGCAAAAGATCACGCGCTTCAATATAGGTGTCGCCCGTAATTAAAGGCTGTGTTTTAACCACATGCATCAGTCCCGCTCTAAAACGGTCACTACTATCGGCTGCAATTCCTAACTCTTGAGCAATTTGGTCGGCTGTTTTAAAGCCGATGCCTTTGATATCTTCAACCAACTGGTATGGATTCTTAGCGATAATATCCAAGGTTTGATCTTTGTAAAGCTCATGAATTTGAAATTGGAGCTTACTGGGAATACCATATTCCGCAAGCTTTGATAAAATCTTTTCCACACCATGATTGTCACGCAGTCTTTTGATAAAGGAATTTTTCTTTGCTAAAGGAAGGATACTGTCCAGTTCTTCCGGCTTACTTAAGATACTGTCAACGGTATCGTCGGGAAAAAGAGCAACAATTCTTTCTGCCGTCTTTTTACCAATCCCCGGAAATTTATCAGAAGAAAAGTATTTGATTAGCCCAGCAGCACTGGTCGGCACAGCTTTTTCATAAGTTTCAACTTGAAGCTGCTCCCCATATTTGGGATGTGTCGTAAGCTTACCATAGAAAGTATAACTGTCTCCTTCTATCAGCTCCCCAATTGTTCCGGTTACAACAATTTCGTAATCTTCATAAGCGCTATTGGTGTCATCCACTTCTAGTAAAAGTACTTTATAAAAATTACTAGGATTACTAAAGAAAATCGCTTCAATTGTTCCGGTAAAATATATTTTTTCTGTCATAACACTTTATTCCAGTGCAACATCTCAAAACGTTGACCTTTTGTTTCTAAAACAGTCACACTATTATTGGCTAAACCGCCAGCTGTACGTAACTCTTGGAGTGGAAAGCCAGCCAAATGTCGCATTCCCGCTGTGCCTGAAGCGCCATGACCGACCAATAATATATTTTCAGCCTCTTGCTTTTTGAGATCACTTGCTAAACTATCAAAACGTGCCAAAACATGAGCTACTGTTTCCGCTCCAAAATGACGGCCATCAAAATTTTGCAATTCATTTCGAGAGGCAAACATTTCATCTGGATACTTCAAGAGTGCATTTGCGACCAATTGTCCTTCCAGCTGGCCAAAATTCCATTCGGAAAGGCGGTTATCTGTATTTACTGGCAAAGCAGTTAACAATTTTGCGGTCGTTACCGCACGTGGCTGCGGACTAGAAATCACCTTATCAAATTGGACAATTTGTCCCAGTCTTTCATTTACCCGAGCGATCGCCTCATAGGATTCTGGCAAAAGAGGCGAATCCCCTTTTTGACCTTGTAGCCTTTTTTCGAGATTCCATTGTGTTTTACCATGTCTTACAAAATAGATTTTCATTTTAATTCCTGAATTTCTTTAATTATTTCTTCTGGTTTTTTGTCTTTGGTTTCAATAATAATATCCGCAACTTCTTCATAGAATTTTTCACGCTGTTTAAACAATTGTTCTACGTCTTGCAGGGGTTGTAAAGCCAACGGCCGTTGGTTCTTTTGATCGGCAAGAATACGTTCATAGAGCGTTTCAAAGTCTGCCTTGAGATAGACCACCTTTTTCAGCTTTTTCAGACAATCACGATTTTCTGCAAGTTGAACAATGCCGCCACCTGTGGCAACGTTAAATCCTGAGCGCACAGCGGCCTCAAGTGTTTCTCTTTCAATTTGTCGAAATTTAGCTTCACCATAATCCTGAAAAAATTGCAGAATGGGCATTCCAATCTCTTTTTCAATGACTTGATCAAGGTCAATAAAATTTTCCTGATCGAGTGCCCTGGCAATCGTTGATTTTCCTGCCCCCATAAACCCAATCAACACTACGCCCATTATCCTTCCTCCTTACTTGTTCCAAGTAAAGCTTTCAGATTCTCAAAGAAAGTTGGATAACTTGTTTTAATGGCTTGACTTCCTTCTAAAACAACTTCTCCTTCTTGCACAAGAAGTGCCGCAATTGCTGTCATCATACCGATACGATGGTCACCATGCGTATCGATGGCCTTATGAGGTGCATGAAGGTTTGTCTTCCCTCTAATCCTCATCCCATCTGCTGTAGGTGTAACATCAGCTCCCATCGCTGTTAAGATATCCGCTACTACTGAGATCCGGTCCGTTTCTTTGACACGAAGCTCTTCCGCATCTGCAATAACCGTTTCGCCTTCAGCTTGTGTAGCCAAAAGAGCAATAATCGGTAACTCATCAATCAGCCTCGGAATCAAATCGCCCGATATCTGGGTTGCTGCCAATGGGCTATACCGAATTTTGAGTGTCGCTGCTATTGCAGTTTGATTGGTAATTTCAACTTTTCCTCCCATAGCAGTCACAACATCAAGTATTCCTGTTCGTGTGGCATTGATTCCAACATTTTGCAGCTCAATATTGCTTCCTGGAATGATTAAAGCAGCAACAATCCAAAAGGCGGCTGAGGAAATGTCTCCAGGTACCGTGATTTCTTGGCCTTCTAACTTTTGTCCACCTCTTATTCGGATATGCTTTCCCGATACTGTAAGTTCTCCACCAAACTGCTGAAGCATTTCTTCGGTATGGTTTCGCGTCACCGCTTTTTCCACAATTTCTGATACTTGGTTGCTCTTTGTTTGGAGTGCCGCAAAAATCAAAGCTGATTTCACTTGTGCAGAGGCTACAGGCAGTTGATAGTGAATAGACTGCAGTTGTCTCCCTTGAATTTCTAAAGGTGGCAGACAGGCTTCTCCTTGACCAGAGATTTTTGCGCCCATTAGTTTTAATGGTTGCGCGATACGATCCATCGGGCGACGCGAGAGCGAAGCATCACCTATCAATTGTGTTTCAAAGTTTAAACCAGCAAGAATCCCTGACATTAAACGCATGGATGTGCCTGAGTTTCCCATATCCAAAGGCTTCTTCGCAGGCTGTAAACCTTCAAAACCTTGACCTTGGATGTAGATTATCCCATCCTTATCTTCAATTTTGACACCCAAGGCCTGGAAGGCTTGCATCGTAGCTGTAACATCCTCAGCACGCAAAATATGTTTTACCTTCGTTTGACCATGTGAAATCGCCCCAAACATTATGGAGCGGTGAGAAATTGATTTATCCCCAGGAACAGTAAGTTTTCCTGTGAGTGATTTTGCCTTTATTTCGAGTTTCATTGTGATTCAAACTTTCTTCTCTACGATTTATCTTCTATTATAGCACAAGTAAAGAGGTGTACTCTTGTATTGTTTTTCTTGACCCCCTATCAAAAAAACCACTGCGCACAAGTGGTTTTTTTTAGTTTTTAGCTTTTAAATATTCTTCTTTCGTCAATGCCCAGTAATCACACAGGACTGAACGCCCCTCTTTTGCCATGTATGTATAGACTTGACCTGTTTTTCGCATACCGATTTTTTCCATTACACGTCCTGATTTTGGATTTTCTGCGTCATGTTCTGCTGTAATAATCTTTACATCAATCTGATTAAAAGCCAAATCTCTGAGTGAAGCTGCAGCCTCTGGCATTAGACCTCTCCCCCAAAAGTTACGGTTAAGTACCCAACCAAATATAGCTTGATCTCCGTCGAGCCTTAAATCAATGGTACCAATCATTTTGTGACTCTGCTTCTCCACAATTGCCCAGCAAAATAAACGCTGTGGTATAAAATACTCCACAATACTTTCTTCTGTCATAGCTAAATCTTTATGTACGGGAAATGAAACATAGCGCGCAACTTCTGGATCACTTGCGTATTCAAAAAGGTCTTCTTTGTCTGCAAGTTCCACTTTTCTAAAAAATAAACGTTCTGTTTCAAACTTTTGATGTTGTGCAAGTATTACCTGTTTATTGTTCATTTTTTTCCACCTCAACAGTCGTTCCTTCGCCTAGCTCTGAACTGATCTTAATTCGGAAGTCAAGGCGATCTAAAATAAGTTTCGTTAAGTACAAGCCCAACCCTGATGCTTTATAATATCCGCGGCCGTTATAGCCTGTGAAACCATGCTCAAATATTCGTGGTAAATCTTCGGGTAAGATCCCTATTCCTGTATCACTTAAAACAATTCTATTTTCTTCTATACGAATGGTTAAACTTCCTTCATTTGTATATTTTATAGCATTATTGAGCAGCTGCTCTATTGCCAAACTGAACCATTTACGATCTGTGGTAATTTCCCAGTCACCTGAAATAGTGACGGATAAATTTTTCTGAATGAAAAAGCTACTGTATTTTTTGAGCAGTTCTCGTAAAAGAGGAGCGACAGAAAACTTTTCAAAATGAAAATCCGTTGAAATATTGGCTATGCGTTGGTATTCCAATAACATTTTTAAGTAATTATCCAAAGCGAAAGTTTGATTTTTTAATTCGATTGGATTAATCTCTGTTTGTGCCATCAAATCGATTGCGGCCAAAGGTATTTTCATTTGGTGGGACCAAACCTTGATAATATCTTCTGTTTCTTTAATGTGTTTTTCTTTTGCACGCAGGTTCTCTTCCAAATCCAAAAGCTCATGCTTCAAGTCACATAAGAGTGCTTCTCTATTCGCCCAACGAAAATACGAGGAAACCAAATAAATCACAAATACAATTAAAGCAAGAATAGTTGCATTGATGAGGGACTCAATCGGAAGATGCCAGAGTAGAAAGTTGCTCACAAAGATAAAGAGCATCACCAAAAACACACCGATTTGTGCAATTTTTGTCCGCAAAAAGCGTTTTATTTTACTCCAAGGCATAACCCACACCTCGCTTCGTTACCAAATGTGCAAATCCAATTTCTGCTAGTTTTTTACGTAAACGTGTCATTTTCACATTTAAAGTATTGCTGTCGATAAATTCATCTGTTTGCCACAGTTCTTGGAGAAGGGCTTCTTTGCTTACAACAGCTCCGTTGGCTCTAAAAAGAACACTCAGAATCTTGTTTTCGGAAGGTGTGAGATCAATCTGACTTTCTCCTGATTTCACCATGTTGTCAGATAGAATAAAGCCGGCAAATTCTAATTTCTCAGGACCAGAAAAGTTGTAAGAACGGCGAAGCAATGCTTTTATTTTGGCCTGCAAGATATCTAAGGAGAAAGGTTTTGTCACAAAATCATCAGCTCCTTGGTTCATGGCTGTGACTTGGTTCATATCATCACTCATCGATGAAATAAAAATAATCGGAATTTGTGAGACTTTGCGTAATTCTGTTGTCCAGTAAAAACCGTTATAAAAGGGTAAGCCAATATCCATTAATATCAGATCTGGATCTGCTTCCAATATTTCCTGCTTGACTGCCCGAAAATTTAAAACAGAATAGACCTGAAAGTCATTTTTCAAAGCATTAGTCAACATTTTAACAATCGTTTTATCGTCTTCCACAATAAAAATTTTGGGCATTTTTTCCTCCCGAACTTCCGGCTCTGTTATCGCTTGTTCTTTTTTCACTATCAATTTTTTTCTGTCTCCTATTATAACATATAAAAAAACCAGATGATTTCATCTGATTTTTAGAAGAATGTTGTAAAGCCATAATAGCCTAAACCAACAACAATGAGAAGGGAAAGGATATGTAAACCAAGCGTTAAAGTCTGTAAAAGTTTAATATCCTTGCAGTTCTTAATCTTTCTTTGAATAAATTGAATACTCCCCCAGACATACCAGGCACAGAAAGTAAGAACAGTAAGTGAGCCACCAAGGACCAGTAAGTAATAGGGTATTTTTTCCATTTATTTTTTCTCCACAATATTGTAATACACGAGGCTTGTTCCTTTATAGATTAACCAATAAATAAAGGCTAAAGCAGCGATTGTTCCTAAGCTGATCCAAAGAATTAACTGGCTATCCATGATTCCAAATATTCCAATAAGTTTACTAATCATAATGTAAGCAAAGCTGAAATGTACAATCGTCATTGCGATTGGCAATAAGAAAATCATGCTTACTTGAGACTTGATGGTCTTAGACACTTGCTCTTTTGATAAACCGACTTCTTGTAGAATCTTGAAGGAACGTTTGTCTTGCACACCTTCTGACAACTGTTTGTAATAGATAATCAGAGCAGCACCTAAAATAAAGCTAATGCCAAGAACCAAACCAATAAAGACAAAGGCACCAATACCCGTTCTAACTTCTTTCATCTCAGCGGAACGGAAGCTGAGCATATGTTCCCCATCATTATTACCTAGTACATTTGTTAATTTTTCTTGGTCTTTTTCTGCAATATCAAAGTTAACTGTCACAGAGGGACTCACTTGATAGGATTGTTCATCCTCGTTGTTTGCTTTATTATAAACCTCAAGTGCTTGATGTAATGCTGCATCATTTGGGAAGATAAGAAGCATTGGTGTAGTTATATTCATCATGATAGGGTACTTAGTCAGATCCTGAGTAGCCATGATGTCTTTCACTTCATACTTTGTACCAAACCAATTAAACGCCTTAATTTTTGGATAAGCGCCAAAGTAATCAAGGATATTAATTTGATTACCAGAAATGTCCGCAACATTTTCATTCAAATTTTTCAATGTTTGTAAAGTTGTCATTGAAAATTGAACTGCTGTTTTTTGATCGCCTGTCGGAGTAATGTTTAAAGTATTTTCTCCTTCTTTTTGTCCGTTACCCATCAAGAAATCCACACTTAGAGCTGTTGATACGTTTGATACCTCTACACCAGCTTGGTCTGCTTTTTCTTGTAGGGTTTGGGCCAGTTGATCACCCGTTTTTTCTTGGGAATAAACGGTGTATTGTCCTTCTTTTGGAAACGAGCGTTCAACAGTTTGGGTTGAGCCTAAGAAAATACCAATGGTAACTACCAAAGTCACCAATGTCATTGACAAGAGAATGGTGATATTTGCCAAACCAACCGCGTTTGCTTTCATTCGGTAAAGCATTGAGCTAATCGTAATAAAGTTTTGCGGTTTATAGTAAGAATTACGTTTTTTACGCCATTTCAAATACCAAACGGTAAAACTGATATAGAAAAAGTAAGTTCCCAAAATAACTGCAAGGACTGCAAGGAAGAAAGTGGAGAGTGCTTTCACTGGATTATCAACATTTAGTGCTAAACCATAGCCCACTACCAGTAAAACAATCCCAATCAAGGCCATGAAAATGTTTGACTTAGGTTCTTTTTCACCTTTAGATGCTTCTCTTAACAAATCAAGACTTGAAGATTTCCAAATGATAAATGTTCCAATGATAAGAAGCAAAGCAAAGAAGATCAAGAATATTGCTGCCACTGTTAGAATAGAAGCTGGTGTAATTGCTAAGTTAAAGTTATTTTCACCAATCATATTAATAAAGATAAGGAAAAGGAACTTAGAGAAAGCAATCCCAACAATTGTACCAATAATAACAGTTGCAATATAACTCATCACAAGCTCAAAGAAGGAAACCAGTGCGATTTTCTTTTTTCCCAGTCCAAGAATATCGTAAAGTCCAAATTCACGTGAGCGTTGCAATTGTAAAAAGCGATAACTATATATGAGAATTATCCCACCAAAAATAGCCAAAATCCACATCGCAAAGGACATCATCTGCCCAACTGCTGCGCCACCCTTCATTTTCTCAAGTGACGGAGATTGTGCAATTGCAGCAGTAACAAAAAGTAAGACAAACATCGTTACACTCGCTACGATGAACGGTGCAAAAGATTTCAAACCTTTTTTCAGATTTTGTACCGCCAGTTTAAAACTAAGCATTATTGGCTACCTCCGTTTCGGTTGGATCTGCCGAAGCCCCCAAGAATGAAGTCATTGACAAGGTAATTTCTTTTGCAAACTCTGTTGATGACTTATCGCCACGATAAAGCTGATGATAAAGCATTCCGTCTTTAATAAAGAGAACACGTTTTGCGTGACTTGCAGCCAAGCTTGAGTGAGTAACCATGATAATGGTTTGTCCAGCATCATTGATATTTTCAAAAAGCTCAAGCAAACTTTCAGAGTTTTTATAGTCCAAAGCTGCTGTTGGCTCATCTGCCAAAACAAGATCGGGTTGAGAAATCAGAGCACGCGCAACAGCAACACGCTGTTTTTGTCCCCCAGATAGCTCAAAAGGTTGTTTTTCTAAAAGGGTTTCAATATTCAACTTAGGCGCTAAGTTTTCCAAACGTGCTTTCATCTTCTTTACTGGCGCTTTCGAAAGAACCATTGGCAGGTAAATATTGTCTCTTACAGATAGCGTATCCAAGAGGTTGAAGTCTTGGAAGACAAAGCCAAGGTGCTCACGGCGGAATGCTGAGATGTCCTTGTCTTTAATAGCTGTAATGTCACGTCCTGAAAGTAAAACTTGACCAGCTGTGGGTTTTTCCAAAGTTGATAAAATATTCAAGAGTGTTGTTTTACCTGAACCTGATTCACCCATAATGGCAATGTATTCACCTTCTTCGACAGAAAAATCGATGTCCGCAAGAGCTGTTGTTTCTTCTTTTGAAAAGCGTGTTTTGAAAACTTTTTTGATATGTTTAACTTCTAATAGCATTTTTTCTCCCTTATCACCTTTAAATGATTAATTTAATTTATCTTTTGCTTTACTTGGCAAGTCATTTTTTTGAACTTCTTCCCAGTTTGTTACGCCTTTTGTTTTATTATCTGTCACTTTAAGATAAGCCTCTTTACGTAAGTTGTGTGTTGCTGTAAAGGAAACATCTTTTGCTTCACCATTTTTATCATAAGAAGGTAAATTGTATTCATAAGACACTGTGCGTTTACCTGAATCGCTTTTCCCAACTTTTTTCGCCCCATCTTGTGTGATTTTCACGTAACGTTCTGTGCCTCCGTAGCTGGATTTGTACCAGCCATATCCTAGGCCACCAATCACTACTGCCAGAGCAAGCAAGCCAAATAATACTTTTTTCATATTGCCACCTCTTTCCTACTAGGTTTTGTTTTTCTTAACTCTATACTTTTATTCTAACAAATTATATTTTCTGCAAACTTACACTTTTGTAATAAAAAAACTAGCCCTCTTTTTGAGACTAGTTTTTATTTCCTCAAAAGTTTTTCAAGCGTTCCTTATAGTTTTGAAAAGCTTCTTGCAGCTCTCTAAAACTATCGCTTGAAAACTTATCACAGATTTCTTGTGCTATTACTGTAGCAACAACATTTTCCATTACTACTCCTGCCGCTGGAAGAGCGGTTGGATCAGAACGTTCGACGCTCGCTTTATAAGGTTCATGCGTTTCAGTGTTGACGGACATGAGAGGCTTATACAGGGTTGGGATGGGTTTCATGACACCTCGAATAACAAGGTCCTCTCCATTAGTCATTCCACCTTCAAATCCACCAAGATTATTGCTCTTTCGGCTATATCCGGTTTGCGCTGCCCAAAGGATTTCATCCATGACTTGACTGCCCTGACGGCGCCCAGCTTCAAAACCAAGGCCAAACTCCACACCTTTAAAGGCATTGATAGAAACGACAGCAGCTGCGATTTTTGCATCTAATTTGCGATCAAAATGTACGTAAGAACCCAAACCAGCTGGAACATTTGTCGCACGCACCTCTACAATTCCGCCTATCGTGTCGCCAGCTTTCTTTATTTTATCAATATAAGAACGGATTTCCTCGGCTCTTGAAATATCCACAATAGACAAATCATTTGTACCCGCTTTTGCTTTGATTTCGCTCACAGAGAGTTCTGGAAGTTGGGCAGCAACATCTTTGCCTCCAAAATTTACCACATGATAAGCCATATCAATATCAAGCTGTTTGAGCAAGGCCTTAGCCACAGCGCCTACAGCTACTCTCATCGTTGTTTCACGGGCCGAGGAACGCTCGAGCGTGTTTCGCAAATCCTCAAATTCATACTTCATCCCCCCCACCAAGTCAGCATGTCCTGGTCGAGGTTTCGTCAATTTACGTTGTCTCTTGACAGCCTCATCAACTTCTTCCGAAGCCATAATTTCCGTCCAATGTGAGAAGTCACGATTGGTCACATTAAGGGTAAGCGGGCTTCCCAAAGTTTTACCATGACGCAAACCGCTGGTGATTTCTACCTGATCCGATTCTATCTTCATGCGCCCGCCTCGTCCATATCCCCCTTGGCGACGTTTCAATTCAACATTGATGTCAGAAGCTTGAAGTGGCAGTCCTGCGGGCAACCCCTCAATGATTGCTGTCAAACGTGGTCCGTGTGATTCCCCTGCTGTAAAAAAGCGCATCTTAATCCTCCATTAGTTTTTGATAGATTGGCAATAAATCATCAATAGTCTCGAGCATTTCCTGTAATATCACATCATCTTGTTGACCATCAAAACGCTCAGCTTTCCAGACTCTACCCATCTCTAATTCTGATTTTTTTACATTTTTCAAGCGGGTAACAAATTCTTCAAGCTGGCTGCTTTCATAAAATTCAGACCTGGTATGATCTTTAGATAGAACAAAATCCTTGGGTAAGGAGAGAGCCGAACTCAATTTCTGAGCGTACTCTACTTGTCCTTTAGGCTGATCAATAATTGAAAGGTAGAGGAATACGTAATCTTGCCAAATCCCTAATTGGAAATGTGGCTCCATTTTATAACCCCGTTTTTGTGTGCCAATAGCGGACCAAGTATTTTCAGGTGCATTGCTTGTCCGACGTCGGTGCTGTGCAATATGCAGGTAAAACTCCTGTTCAGGGAACGCCTGACTTATTCTTTCTTTGAGCTGTTCTCCTATTTCCATAAAAATCGGTTGAATTTCAGCACGCACGCCCTGCATACGCATTTCCAATCCTTCGATATCAAAGATTTCAAATGATTCTTTTCTAAACATATTTCCTCACAAAAATTTTATACAAACAATGCCTACCAACATTACAGCAACACCTGCAACTTGAATAAGACTTATTGGATAGCGATCTGAACGCCACCAACCAAACTGTTGCACCAACATTGAACCAATGATTTGTCCAAGTAGTGCCATCATTATATTTAGGCCAGCCCCTATTTTTGGCACTGCTAAAACGGCGCCAAGAACAAAGAAGGCCCCCCAGATACCACCCAATATATTCCATTTTTTGATTTTGCCTAACTCAACTCTCGTAATCAAGCGACGTTCGATCACTAACGTCACACAGACAATGGCAATCAGTCCAATGAAGAAAGACATAAACGAAGCTTGAAATGGCCGCTGCAATAAGGTGCCCAGATGTCCATTAATAGCCTGTTGAACCGCAGTGAAGGCTCCTGATATTATCGCCCAAAGACGCCACAACATTAAATTGGGCTCGGCTTCAACCTGTGCTGTTTTTTCACGTAAGCTGGGTAAGACAACAGCAATGAAAAGCCCAAGTACAGTAACAATAATACCCAATATGCGAATAGGGCTCATCGGAATTTGGACCGCATAAAACCAGCCAAAGCTGTCAATAACCACTCCAGTCAAAATTTGTCCCAAAATGGGTAAGATCACGGTCTGCACAGCACCCAGTCGTGGAAAAAGAAAGACATTCGATGTAACATAGACCGGACCGAGTAAACCACCAATCCATATCCAAGCGGGATGAGACTGGACAAATTCAGCAGAGGGAAACAAATCGCCAGTTAAAAGTAATGAGACCGTCCCTAAGAAAACAACCCCAATAATCTGAGAAATTGTTGAGGCCCAAAAAGGGGAATGAACATTTTTGCGAAGATCGGCATTAATCGGGTTTTGGTTTGCTAGTAAAAAACCCGCAAAAAGTGCTATTCCAAGATAGACAAACATTATAATTTTTTAATTATTCTCTCCAATGTATTGATATTACGACTTGTAAAAAGATCTTTATAGACTTTTTTACCTAAAATTTTACCAAAAGCTGTGGTTAAAGTCATACCCTTGGGTACTTTCCAATAAAAGGTATCTGCTCGGACAAGACCTTCTTCTGCACTTGTGTTTAATAAATTAAACTCGCTTTGGGCAATTTGTGCAAAAGTTTTTTCTGCAACAAAGACATAAAAATGATAATCTTCTTCTGGTTGAAAAGGATTATTTTGGACAATCTCTCTTACTTGTTGCTCAGTTTTTATAAAACTTTGCACAGGCAAAAAAGATAAATCAGGCAAGGTTGCGCTACTGAAAATGACATTCCCTGTGGCTAAAACAGTGATAACATCTGTAAAACCAGCTGCCTCAAACTCTTTTTTTAAGTCTGCCATTTTGAGTTTAGTACCACCCACATTTATTCCCCGAAGAAATGCACAGTATCTCATTTCAAATACTCCTTCATTTCTTGAAGGCTTATCTCATGAATTTGGGCCTGTCCAATTTCGGGAACAAGCACGATCTTGATCATCTTGCCTCGCGCTTTTTTATCATGGCTGAGGATTTCAAATAAAGCTGCCTCATCCCATGGTTCATAAGTTTGGGGAAGTTGAAACTTTTGGAGCACCGCTTTAATTTGAGCCGTTAGTCCTTCAGGCATCAGTCCTTTACGTTCAGCCACTTTACTTATTTGGACCATTCCAATGGCTACAGCCTCACCATGCATGACCTGCCCATAACCAGCATAAGCTTCGACAGCATGTCCAATTGTGTGACCAAAATTCAAATAAAGTCGAGTTCCCTGATCAAACTCATCTTCCACAACAAGTTTCCGTTTCACCTCACAAGCTGCCCGAATAAAATACGCTGCTTCTTGCAAAAGTTCATCGGCATTCTGGATTTCATTTAAGCGGGCCCAGAGTTGTTTATCGGCAATCAAGCCACACTTGACGATTTCACCAATCCCCTCACGAAAATCACGTTTCTCTAAGGTTTTCAATACCTCAGGATCAATCAGAACACCATCAGGCTGGGCAAAAGTCCCCATCATATTTTTCGCATAATTACTATTGATTCCTGTTTTTCCACCGATGGAACTGTCGACCTGTGCCGTTAAACTTGTTGGTATTTGGAGAAAGTGAATGCCTCTCATGTATGTACTGGCAGCAAAGGCTGCTAAATCGCCAACAACACCTCCACCTAAAGCAATAACTCCATCGGAGCGCGTCAAACCATGTTGAGCACAAAACTCCCATAGTTTCTCTACGGTAGACAAGTTTTTACTGGCTTCGCCTGCCGGAAAAGTAAAAGTAAAAACTTCAAATCCCTCGCTTCTTAACTGGGAAGCTACCTCTCTTCCATAGAGAGGTTCAACATTGTCGTCGGTGACCAGTACAACTTTTTGTTGTTGCCAAAGTTGTGCAACCCATCGCCCCACTTCCAACAAGCTTTCCTTCTTAATAATGATATCATATGGGTGCTCTGGAAGATTAACATTTAACATCATCTTTTTCCTCCAATTTCTGACTTATCTGCTCAACAGGCATTTTTTTACCTGTCCATAATTCAAAAGAAGCGGCAGCTTGATGGATAAGCATACCCACTCCATTCATCGTTGCTCTCTCTTGGCTTTTCGCCCATTTCATCAATGGGGTTTCTCGTACTTTGTAAATCGTGTCTACCACAAGAATCCCTGGAGGCAAAAGAATTGAAGAAGGGAGCGGCATTGCTTCACCCGCCATCCCTACAGGTGTTGCATTAACCAGTAAGTCAGATGTCGTAATTTCTTTTTGCAATCGTGAACGATCAGCGAGGTCGTAAAGTCGGATTGTAATTTTTGTTTGCTGTGACAACTTTTTCAAACGCTGCTCTAAAGGTGCATAGGAAGCTGACTGTCTAGCAAAAACCGTGATTTCCTGCATTTCAAGCAAAGCAGCCTGAACAATTATGGAAATCGCGGCGCCTCCACCACCAATAAGCGTTATTTTTTTATGGCGCGGTTTAAAGTTTAACGCACTGAAAAAGCCTTGACCATCCGTATTGTAACCGACCAATTTTCCCTTCTGATTGACAATCGTGTTGACTGCTCCAATCAATTCTGCTTCTTCGGATAATTCATCAATAAATTCCACTGCTTTTTGCTTGTAAGGCATCGAAATATTCAGTCCACACATGTCCAATGTTCTGACATTGTTGATCGTCTGTTCGAGCATTTTTTCATCTTCCAACTCCCAAGCTAGGTAGACCGCATTTTCATCAGTCAGCTCAAAAGCGAGGTTATGAATAAAAGGAGAAAGACTATGCTTAATGGGATGGGCTAAGACAGCAGCCATCCGAGTGTATCCATTTATTTCCATCGTTCACCTGTGTTCTCTTTATTTTTTACATAAAAAAATAGTATTAGTTTCCTAATACTATTATAACTTATTTTAAACGGCTTTGCGCCCTGCGAAATACCGTTTAGCAACGCCAATCACTGCTGGAAGTAAAGATACAGCAACGATTGCTAACATGACGAGTTCAAAGTTTTTCTTGATGAAAGGCACTTGTCCAAAGAGGAAGCCCGCACCTAAAGCTACGATAACCCAAGCAAATCCACCTAAGAAATTATAAAGCACGAATTTTTTATGTGGCATACGGCTTGTTCCTGCTGTAAACGGAACAACCGTACGAATGATTGGCATAAAGCGCCCGAGGAAGATAGCCCACGAACCCCATTTGGCAAAGAATTGCTCTGCTTCTTCAATGTATTCTGGCTTTAAAAATTTAGAGAGTGTTTTATGTTTTGGAATTACATCTCCAAATTTACGGCCGATTTCATAATTCAGAAGGTTGGCCAGAAAAGCTAAACTCCCCATAATCAAAATAAGAAGAGGCATGGATAATTTATCTGGATACATAGCGGCCATTGATCCTACGAAAAAGAGAATTGAATCCCCAGGTAAGAACGGAAAAATAACCAGCCCTGTTTCAATGAAGATGATCGCTCCTAAGAGAACATAGACCCAAACGTGTGCGCCTGGCGCATTCAAAAAACCAGAAATCCAGTCATTGAAGAAGCCAAACATCGAAAGTGTTGTAAACATATTTTTTTATTTTCCTTTTGTTATGCTGTTACTGCATGTTTTATTTTACACTAAAAGCTTGCCTTTATCAAATTCTCCTTCGCCAAATTTTTTTAGACAAAATTATTATTTTTATTTATTCACACTGTTTTCCATGTCATGTTTTGTGACATAATTTATTTTTTTCAGCCTTATTTTATGGTATACTGACAAGTATATAATTGTTTATATAATTAATGAAACTTAGGAGAAATAATGAAATGAAGAAATTATTCCTTACATTATCTTTAATATTCGCCACGATTACCGGAATGTCCTTTGCGACTGCTCATAATGTCAGCGCTCAGGAAACCGTACGTATCGCGAGTGATAATGCTTATGCCCCTTTTGAATTCCAAGATTCAGATAAAAATTGGGTAGGTATCGATGTCGATATCATGAAGGAAGTCGCTAAAATCAATGACTGGAAGCTTGAAATGTCTTTCCCTGGATTTGATGCCGCTCTTCAAAACTTAAAAGCTGGAAAAGCTGATGCAGTCATCGCTGGGATGACGATTACAGACGAACGTAAACAAGTTTTTGATGTTTCAGATCCTTATTATACTTCAGCCATCACTTTAGCTACAACAAAGTCTTCTACACTTAAGAGCTATGATGAACTTAAAGGCAAAGCTGTTGGTGCTAAAAAAGGAACAGCTTCTTATGACTGGTTGCAAAAAAACCAAGACAAGTACGGCTACACAATCAAAACTTACTCTGACGGTGTTCACATGTTTGCCTCACTGGCCGCAGGGAACATCGTAGGGGCGATGGATGAAGCTCCTGTTATCTCTTATGCCATCAACCAAGGACAAGACTTGGCAATCAATCTTCCTTCCTTCTCACTTCCTGGAGGTTACGGTTTCGCTGTAATGAAAGGTGAGAACGCTAAACTCGTCGACGGCTTCAACAAAGCTTTGACTCAAATGAAAGCCAATGGCGAGTATGACAAAATCGTTCAAAAATATACTGGCGGTAAGAAAGCAACCCCTAAAAAAGATGTTTACACTATTGCCTCAGATAATAGCTTTGCCCCATTTGAATTCCAAAACACAGATAAAAATTTCACAGGTATTGATGTCGACTTGCTTAATGCTATCGCTAAGCAACAAGGCTTCAAAATCAAATGGAACCACGTTGGTTTCCAACCTGCGGTAGATGCTGTTCAAGCAGGACATGCTGATGCTATGATGGCCGGTATGTCAATTACTGATGCACGTAAAAAAGTCTTTGACTTTGGTGATGCCTATTACGATTCGAATTTGACGCTTGCTGTTTCTAAGTCAAATGAAGACATCAAGAAATGGGAAGATCTAAAAGGAAAACAAGTAGGTGCCAAAAATGGGACAGCTTCTTATGACTACTTAACAAAAAACGAAAGCAAATACGGCTACACTTTAAAAACATTTACTGATGCTACTTCAATGTATTCTTCATTGAACAATGGTTCAATTCAAGCCTTTATGGATGATGAACCTGTAGTAAAATATGCCATTAAACAAGGCCAAGAATTTAAAACACCTTTTGAAGGTATTCCAACAGGTCAATACGGTTTCGCTGTTAAAAAAGGAACCAATCCTGAGCTTATCGAAATGTTCAACAATGGTCTTTCTTCACTGCGTGCCAGCGGTCAATATCAAGAAATTGTTGATAAATATTTAGCTTCAAAAACTGAAACAGCAACTGAGTCAGAAACAGAAAGCACAATGCTTGGTATCTTGAAAAACAACTGGAAACAGTTAGGTAAAGGTCTCTGGATCACTATCCAACTTGCTTTAGTTTCCTTTGTTTTAGCAATGATTGTTGGTGTAATTTTCGGACTTTTCTCAGCAAGTCCATCACCAGCTCTACGTACAATTTCACGTATTTATGTCGACCTTAACCGTTCAATTCCTCTCTTGGTATTAACAATTTTCATTTTCTACGGCATTCCAAACATGTTGCAACTCATCACAGGCCATCAAAGTCCTCTGAATGAGTTTACAGCCGGTGTTATTGCCTTGACGCTGAATGAATCAGCCTATATCGCTGAAATCGTTCGTGGTGGTATCGCTGCTGTTCCAACAGGTCAAATGGAGGCCAGCCGCTCACTTGGTATCCCTTATGTGAAAACAATGCGTAAAGTAATCTTGCCACAAGCTGTTAAGATTACCATTCCTAGCTTGATTAACCAATTTATCATTACGCTTAAAGATACAACCTTGGTATCTGTTATCGGATTGGTTGAACTCTTGCAAGCAGGTCAAATCATCGTTGCCCGTAACTTCCAAGCCTTCCGTGTCTACGGTTTGATTGGTCTGATTTACATGGTTGTTCTGCTTCTCTTGATGTGGGCAGGACGTCGCATCGAACAAAAAATGAAATAAGGAGATTAAAGATATGTCTGTACAAATCGAAGTTACTGATCTTCACAAAACATATGGTAAAAATGAGGTCCTCAAAGGAATCTCTGCAAAATTTAACAAAGGAGATGTTGTTTGTATTATCGGCCCTTCAGGTTCTGGTAAATCAACATTCCTCCGTACACTAAATGGTTTAGAAGACGCAACAAGTGGTGATGTCATTATCAACGGGTACAACCTTACAGATAAAAATACTGACATTAACTTGGTTCGCCAACATGTCGGAATGGTTTTCCAACACTTCAATCTCTTCCCTAACATGACCGTTTTAGAAAACATCATGTATGCTCCTGTTGAGCTTAAAAAACTTACAAAAACTGAAGCAAAAGAAAAAGCACTACGCTTGCTTGAAGCTGTTGGTCTAGAAGAGAAAAAAGATACAATGCCTGAGATGCTTTCAGGTGGACAAAAACAACGTGTAGCCATTGCCCGTGCCTTGGCTATGGACCCTGATGTTATGCTCTTTGATGAGCCAACTTCAGCACTTGACCCTGAGATGGTTGGCGATGTTCTTGACCTGATGCGTCGTATCGCAGATGATGGCATGACAATGCTTATCGTGACACACGAGATGGGCTTTGCACGTAAAGTTGCTAACCGTGTCATGTTTACAGATGCAGGTGTTATCCTTGAAGATGGTAAACCAGAAGACCTCTTTGAAAACCCTCAGCATCCACGTTTACAAGACTTTTTATCTAAAGTATTGAATGCATAAATTCAAAAAACGTTTGTTTTCTTTGAAAGAAACAAACGTTTTTCTTTTTCAAGAAGAAAATATAATAAAACTGAAAGGCTAACCTTTCAGTTTTATTATTGTGTTGCTGTAATTTCAGTTGTATTTTCTGAGTTCTTCTTATTTCCCTCAGGATTTTTTAGATCAGCCAAATAATCTTCTTTTGGCTTTGCATAAATTCCTGCTTCCATATCAATCACTTGTGGCGCTTGAAGTTGCTTCGCAATACTTGGATAGTAAGGCATCTTCTCTGTAATTTGACTCAGAGAAACGCGTACCTGGTTACCATCCGACATATCCAAGGCAATAAAGTCATTAGTAGCTTTAGTTGGTGTCTTCGTAACAGTCGTAACCAATCCACGTATCTCAGGCTTCAATTTCATAAAGGCTGTAATAAATTTTTCCACTTCATCATCGGAAAAGTTTTTTAGCAAGGGAAGGTTCGAAACTTTATCCTTAGCTATTTCTTGGTCCTTGAGGATATGACCATTTTCTAACACTTGATAATTCTTGCCTTTTTGTTCCACATAAGCAACTTTTTCGAACTCTGTGACCTTAGCTTCGATATTATTAGGAAAGCTGACCTGTAAGTTGACGGATTTGACACGAGGAAATTCCTGAACAATGCTATTTTCAATAGCTCGTTTATTTCTGAGCACACCGTAAATCCTATCTGTTGGCTTCAAACGTGAAGCCTGTACGATAGATTCAAAAGACTCGTTTTTATTGCCTGAAACTGTAAATGTCCCAATTTTACTTATCGGGGACACCGCATAAATCGAAGTTAAAAACAATAAGATTGCCAAGAGTAAGACGGGCCACATCTTTTTAAACACTTCGAAACTTCCTTCAAAAAAAGAAGGTTCCGGTTCTTGCTCTTCAAAATCCTCAACAAAATCATCTGAGTATGCTTCCTCAAATGCTTCTGCTTCTACAAAAGATTCCTGTTGCTCAATTTCTTCCTGAACTTCAGGAGAATCTGCTTCGGTCTCTTCTTTTTTCTTTAAAAACTTCCGTTTTTTGGGTTCTTCAGACTTCTCTTGATTTTCAGCTGCTTTGCGGCGCTGATATTCAAGATTTTTCTTTTGCCAAGGCGTAAGGTTTTCTTCACTCATTATTTTTTAATTTCTTTCACAAGTTGATAAAGTCGATCGCTAGCATCAGGTACACCTGCTTTTTTGCTGGCTACAGACATGGCTTGGTAAAGCTCTTCATCAGAAAAGATTTCAGAAATACTGTCAAGCATTGTATCTGCTGTAAGTTCGATATCTTTAATCATCTTAGCGGCACCGATGCCTACAAGAGCTTGGGCATTCTTTGTTTGATGGTCTGCTGTGACATTTGGACTAGGTACAAAAATCGTTGGCAAACCAAGTGCAGTAATTTCAGCAATCGTTGTCGCACCCGCACGACACAATATTAAATCTGATGATGCAAGAACTTCGAGCATATTGGAAATATAAGGACGAATCGCTATATTTGCAGCATCCGCATATTTTTCAAACTCTTCATGGTCTTCATCAAAGTAGATTTGTCCTGAAGCATAGACGATTTGGTAATCAGCTTCTGCAAACTTTGGCAGAGCAGCTTTTACCGCCTCGTTAATTGTTTGGGCTCCACGTGACCCACCAAAAATAACTACCGTTTTCTTCCCTTTTTGAAGTTGATAGTCTGTTTCCAGAATATCGGTAGCTTTTAAAGTTGCAACTTCCTGAGCGCGCGGGTTACCAGCAAAAACTGTTTTGGCTTCTGGGAAAAAAGGCTTGGCTGCTTCAAAAGCAACCGCAACTTTGTCCACATATTTACTCAAGAACTTATTTGTAATCCCTGGAATTGAGTTTTGTTCATGAACGATAGTCGGCACATTAAGCTTGGCTGCTGCGTAAAGTACAGGCCCAGCTACATAGCCTCCTGTTCCAATGACCACATCAGGTTTAAAATTCTTAACAATTTTTTTCGCATCTGATGTAGATTTCAGGAACTTGTAGATTGTTTTAAAGTTGTTTAAAGAAAGGCTACGACGAAAACCTTGTACATCTACGGTTTTAAAAGGCACACCTGCTGCAGGCACAATCTTACTCTCCAAGCCGCGTTCTGTACCTACATAGAGGATATCCGAATCCGGCTCAATAGTCTTCAGATGATTTATAAAGGCCAGCGCAGGATAGATATGTCCTCCCGTTCCGCCTCCAGTTACAATAATTCTCATACTATTTCCATTCACCTTTCAATTCTTCGAAAGCTTTAATAAACATATCTCCACGCTCTTCAAAGGTCTTGTACTGATCCCAGCTGGCACAAGCAGGACTAAGTAAAATAGTGTCCTCCTCTTCTGTCTTATCAAAAATTTCTTTAAGGGCAGTTGCGACATTTTCACTGTGGACTGTTGGAATCTGCAAGTGATCAGCAAGCTCTTGTAGTTTTGGTGCAGTCTCCCCAAAGAGAGCCATACCTTTAATACCTCTCACAGAATCCGCGAGTTCTTCAAAGCCATTTCCACGATCTAGTCCACCCGCTAAGAGCCATAAGCGACTGTTTTCAAAACCTGACAAGGCTTTTTCTGTTGCCAATATATTGGTGGCTTTGCTATCATTGTAGACCTTACGTCCTGCAAGTTCACCAAGATACTGCAAACGATGTTTCACACCCGAAAAGCTTGTCAAAACTTCAATGATTGCCTGATTCTTAGCACCTGAAAGCTTGGCAACAGCTATTGCTGCTAGAGCATTCTCTAAATTATGTTCTCCAGGCAAAGCTAGGTCAGCTGCATCCATGATGAATTCATCACGGAAATAAAGCTTTCCTTCTTGCGCATAAGCGCCATCAACTTTCTTTTCAGTGGCAAATGGCACAACTTGCGCGGCTGTGTGCGCTGCTAGAGCACGGCATTTTTCCTGATTAAAGTTGAGAATAAGGTATTGCTCCGAAGTTAAGTTTTCTTGAATACGCCATTTTGCAGCTTCATAAGCTTCCTGAGAGCCATGATAATCCAAATGTGATGAGAAGATATTGGTAATGAGAGCGATTTGGGGCTTGAAGTCCACAATACCCATCAGTTGAAAACTTGACAGTTCCATCACCAAAGTATCTTGAGCACTCGCATGGGCAGATACTTCAGAAGCAGGAAAACCAATATTTCCTGCTAGTTTTGCAGACTGACCATCTGCATTTAAAATATCGGCTATAAGCGTTGTTGTTGTTGTTTTACCATTGGTTCCAGTAATTCCAATAATTGGGGCTTCCGAAACAAGGTAAGCAAGTTCAACTTCCGTAACAACTGGAATCTTTTTATCCAATGCTTTCTTTACCATTGGGTTATCATAACGAATACCTGGATTTTTTACCATAAAATCAAAATCTTCGTCTAAAAGTTCAAGGGGATGGCTACCACAGATAACTTCAATGCCTTCTTCCAAGAGGGCCTGCGCGGCAGGGTTTTCTTCAAAAGCCTTTCCGTCATTTACAGTTACATGTGCACCTAGAGTATGAAGCAAGCGGGCTGCAGCTTCTCCTGATTTTGCTAATCCGAGGATGAGTACTTTTTTTTCTTCAAAAGTTTTGATTTTTTTCATTGTTCCTATTCTTTCTACTTCCCTCTATTTTACCGCTATTTACCTATTTTTTCAATATAGAGTTTGTATTCGAAAGTTTTACTGTGAAAATAAGATGACTTTTGCAAAGAAAAAAGAGCAAGCTGATGCTCTTTTTATTTAAGCTTTCAAGAAGCGCGAAAGGAAAGCGCGCGTCCGTTCTTCTTTCGGAGCCCCAAAGATTTCCTCTGGTCTTCCTTCTTCAGCAATAACCCCTTTATCCATGAAAATCACACGGTCACTTACATCACGCGCGAATTCCATTTCATGGGTGACAATAACCATTGTTAAGCCTGTTTCAGCCAATCCCTTCATCGTTTGTAAGACCTCGCCTACCATTTCGGGATCAAGCGCTGAAGTCGGTTCGTCAAATAAAATCACGTCTGGATTCATGGAAATCGCACGAGCAATCGCCACGCGTTGTTTTTGTCCTCCTGAGAGTTGTGCAGGTTTGGCATGAGCAAAGCTTGCCATCCCCACTTTTTCCAGATTCTCGAGCGCAATAGTCCGAGCTTCTTCTTGGCTTTTTTTCAATACTGTAACTTGCCCAGCCATAACATTTTCGATAACATTCATATTGTTAAATAAATTGAAGCTTTGAAAAACCATGCCAAGATGGGTGCGGTATTTAGGAATATCGAAGCCTTTTGCTAAAACATTTTCGCCTTTATAAATTATTTCTCCACCAGAAGGCTTCTCCAATAAATTAATCGAACGAAGGAGTGTTGATTTCCCACTTCCAGATGAACCAATAATCGAAATAACTTCGCCTTGATTAACCGTCAAGTGAATGTCTTTCAGCACCTCATTGCTGCCAAATGATTTTTTTAAATGATTGATTTCTAAGATTGCTGTCATTTAAGCGTCCCCCGGTTCTTGTACTTGCATTTGATTTTGGATTGGGACGTAAGCATCTGGTCCATCCATTTTTCTTTCTACAAAGCGTAGAATACGTGTCACTGTAAATGTTAAGACAAAGTAAATTGCACAGATTACAGCAAAGGTTTGGAAATACATAAAGTTTTGTTGGGCCACTGTTGTCCCTTGGAAAAAGAGCTCCGTAACTGAGATCACAGACAAGACTGATGTATCTTTGATGTTAATGACGAATTCGTTTCCTGTTGCTGGAAGAATATTTCGTAAGACTTGTGGCAGAACAACTTTGCGCATAGTTTGCCCATGCGTCATTCCGATAGCTTGCGCAGCTTCAAATTGTCCTTGATCTACAGAGAAAATACCACCACGTACAATCTCAGACATATAAGCCCCCGTATTGATGGACACAATAATTAGCGCAGCTAAGGTCCGATCCAAACTCAAGCCAAAAGCTAGAGCCGTTCCATAGTAAAGCACCATTGCTTGAACAATCATTGGTGTACCACGGAAAATTTCAATATAAGCGGAAATAAGCCAGCCAAATACTTTATGTAAAAAGGCTAAAAATTTATTACTGATTTCTGGAATAGTACGATAAACACCAATAAGAAGACCTAAAACCGTACCAATAATCGTACCAATCAAAGAGATGAATAAGGTCATCCCTGTACCATTAAGAAACTGTTTGCCATTATCTCTTACAATACTGATAATTTGATCATACCAAGCGCCTTGGGTTTTGGCTTCTGGTTGAGCGGCAATCATTTGGTCCATCAGTTCTTTTTGGTCTTGAGGCGTAAAACCTGTCAAAAAGCTATTAATCACAGGCAAGTTAGGGTCATTTTTACGTAAACCTACTGCGACTGTTGTATCATCTGAATTTGTGACGAAACCTTTTCCTTCGCCAAATTCAATCATTTTGAAGTCCGGATTTGCTTTTTCTGCAGTGACCCCTTCTGGACGTTCAGCGACATAACCATCGATGGCACCACTTTGTAAAGCCACACGCATGCTTGAAAAATCTTTCATCGCTGTTTGCTTATTCACACTTTTAATCTGGTCAATCATGTTATAGTGAAAAGTTCCCAGCTGAGCGGTAATTTTTGCACCGGAGAAGTCTGCTAAGCGCGATGCTTGAGCAAAGGGGCCGCCACTTTTGACCATCATTACAAGGTTAGAAGTATAGTACGGTTCCGAAAAGGCGATTTGTTCTCTACGCTCGGCGGTTGGTGACATCCCTGCAATAATGCCATCAATCTTCCCAGATTTCAGGGCGGGCAGCAAACCATCCCAACTTGATTTGACGATTACTAATTCTTTATTTAACTTATCCGCCAGTTTTTTTGCAACTTGTACATCGTAACCATTTGCCCATTGGCCATCTACACCATCAATAGGAACAGCACCGTTGCTATCATCATATTGTGTCCAGTTAAAAGGGGCATATGCTGCCTCCATTCCGACACGGAACTGGTCTGCACTAACTTTTGAACTACCGATAAATAATACCGTAAACAACGTCGCGACAAGTAAGAATAAGTTTTTTCTTCTCATAATACTCTCTCTTTCATTTTTCCAAATAAAAAGCAACCTTTACACAGAGAGGTTGCTAAACGTTGTACATGATTCATATTATCAGTAAGTAACGAATAGCACTCCGCAAAACTGCGACAGTTCAGCAAGTATCCCTTGCTGCCCCAACAAACTCACTTGGACGAGTGAATTCATTTCGGCAATGTCTCCTCCGTTTTACTTCAACGCTTGTCCAGCTCAGTAAAACTTCCTATTCATTGCGACCTCTATCATTTTATTTGTATATTGTATTTTAAATCTTAACCTTTTTTTAAACGAATGTCAACAATTTTCTCAAATTATCAAAAAACTCGAGAGAATGGGACATAAACTAAAAGCCTAACAAGTATCTAAACGTACTTGCTAGGCTTTTTATATTTATTTAATCTTAGGAATTTTTAAAGTGAATTTCGATCCCTCACCTACAACAGAAGTCACACTGACATCCCCATCATAGTTTTCCACTATGCGTTGGATAATAGACAGTCCAAGCCCAGTGCCTCCTATATCCCGATTTCGCGCTTTATCAGCACGGAAGAAACGCTCAAAGACATGTTTTAAATCTTCCTGACTAATGCCATAGCCATGATCCTCAACCGTAGTGATAATGTATTTATCATCTTCTTCTAGATGAATTTTCACTTCTTGGCGATCTTTAGGCGAGTATTTTATCGCATTATCAATCAAAATTTTTAAGCCTTGTTCATAATGGTTCGGGTAGATATGAGCCAATCTTCCCGGTGACAAGTTATTTTCCACAGTTAAGCTTAAATCAGCATGAATAAGTAGGAAGTTTTTCTTAAGGAAATTAGAAACTTCTGTTGGATCACAGATAAGGTCTTCATCTTGAAAATCAATGTTTTCAAGACGGGCCAATGCAAGCATCTCTTCCAACATCGTTCTCATCGTACTCACTTCTTCTATACTGGCCTGTAAAGACTCCTCAAGCACCTCAGGATCGTTTTTCCCCCAACGGTTCAAGAGATTCAAATGACCATCCAAAACCGCAAGTGGCGTACGTAACTCGTGACTGACATCAGAAACAAAACGTTTCTGCTGATCAACATAATCGTTAAGCTTGATCATCATGTCATTATAAACAGTCGCCAGTTCTTCAATTTCATCACCTGTTTGAATCACTACAGGTTTGAAATCCGCCTTCAAGTTATTGGCACGTGTAGTAATCGCATCGTGCAACCGTTCTAGAGGCTTGATGTAACGACTCGCCATAAAATAACCGACAAACTGAGCGATAAAGAGAGCAATAATCTCTAAGATAATCAGGGCAATCAGTAACTTTGTTCGCACGCTATAATAATAACTCATATCATAGAAAGCCTGCACATAGCCAATTAGCTTACCTGTTTTATTAGAATAAACCGGTCGTTCGACCAAATAACCAGAATATTCACCAAATGTACGTACAGCATGAGTGCCATCCCCCACGTCTTTTTTTAGAGGGAAGCCATGCGAATTGGTCGAGTAAATCAAATTTTCACCGACGTCAAAAACATAAAAAGACTTCCTAGAGCCAATCATACTTCCAAGTGTTTCTAGCTCATTTTCTTTTCCCTGACTGGAGGCTGTATAGTCTTTGGCATAAGCCAAATAATTCGCCAGATTTTCTTCCGACAGTGTGCTTTCCGATTGGGACAAACTTTGCTCAACATTATCCAGAGCTTTCATCATATCCTCTTTTTCAGAATTGATGAAGGTTGTAATGGTCAATTGGTAAACCAATACTGTAAAAATAGTGAAGGTAATAAAACAAAAAATCGTATTTGCAAATGCCCAACGGAGCATGATGCTTCGCTTACGCTCGGGAAGACTTTCTGTTTTTTTCTTCTTCGAATCAAAAAATTTTACCATGTCGCATTTTTTCTATTTCTTTTCATCGCCATAAAAGGAATAAATCTAGTGGCAAAACCACTAGAAATCTTCTTACATCTTCCCTATATTATTTGCGGTCACGCATGACATATCCCATACCACGAACCGTTTGGATATAGCTTTCACGGCCCTCCACGTCAATTTTGTTACGCAGATAACGGATATAAACGTCCACAACGTTTGTTTCTGTACCTTCTTCGTAACCCCATACTTCAGAAACCAAGTATTCACGTGTTACGACATCACCTACATTTTGCATCAGTGTCAAAAGCAAATCGTACTCACGACGTGTAAGGTCAATAACTTTTTTTCCACGGTGTACAGTACGGTTGGTCTTATCAATTACCAAATCACGGAATGAAGTATTGTCTGACTTTTCAATCGTGTGGATATGATCTTCACGACGGAAGAGTGAGCGGACACGCGCTAACAATTCTTCAATAGCAAATGGTTTTGTAATATAGTCATCTGCGCCAATATCAAGACCTGCTACACGGTCCATTGTCGAATCACGTGCAGTCATCATAATAATATGTGTATCTTTCTCACGGCGTAAGCGTCGTGCAACTTCAAAGCCATCAAGCTCTGGGAGCATTAGGTCAAGCAAAATCAAATCATAATCTTTTGACATTGCTTCTTCAAGACCTTTACGACCATTGCCTTGAACCGCAGTTTGGTATCCTTCGTGTTCAAGCTCAAGTGAAACAAATCTCGCAATGTTTTTATCGTCTTCGATAATCAAAATACGTTTAGATGAATTCATAGTTTAGCCTCATTAATATCTTTTCTTTTTAATTTTATTTCCTCTATAATGAAATTATAATATAATTGTAATTTTGTTGCAAGTGTTTTATGAGATTTTTCTTAATTTTTTTCTTCGGAAAAGAGATCTGCCAATCCTGCAAAAGGAGATTTATTTTCTTTATCTGCTTCTTCTTCTTTTTGCTTCTGATAGTCTGCTTCAGACAAGACAGACCAATTCTTACCAGAAGGTAAACTTGCGGCTCCAGCTTTCTCATCTTCTGCTAAAATTTGCAAAGGAATTTCTAAAAGAATATTATCAGCTACCGATTCTGATAGACTAATCCAATCTGCTTCCAATGTAAATATCATGTCACTGTCCAGTAAATCTTCATTCTTTTTAAGAAACTCATCTGTGGTGAATGCTTCATTCACAGCAATTGCCATGAGATACTCTACTGGCTTTAAGCTGCGTGATGAAGGCAAGGTCAAATCCACTTCAAGTGTATAATCCAAGTAATAGATACCGTCATCATAAGCGATTTGTCCTTGAACTTTTACAGGTTTTGCATCAAGAATTTCTTCTGAACGCTGCTTAAGTTCCTGTGTTAAATCAAGCTCTTCCTCAAATTTAATTCTTTTCTTTTTTGATACTTCTAAAATAGACCATTTCATATTTCATTTTTCCTTTATCTTTATAGTGAGTTTAAAAGAAGGCACATTCACGCATGCCTTTATTTTTATATGTGTATACTATCTGTTTCTATTATATGATATTTTTTTTAATTTTTATAGCCCCATGAACTAAAAGATGTTCAGAATGTGCTGCCTTTTGGTCTTGGTTTACTATAGTAAATTTGAGCGATAATAAAAAAGCGCCGAAGCACTTTCTTATTTTCCATATTTCTTGTTGAAACGAGCGATACGTCCGTCCGCTGCTTGGAATTTTTGACGGCCAGTGTAGAATGGGTGTGAGTCAGAAGAGATTTCCACACGAATCAATGGATAAGTGTTTCCGTCTTCCCATTCAACAGTTTCTTTCGAACCTTTAGTTGAACCGCTCAAGAATTTAAAACCAGTAGTTGTATCCAAGAACACAACAGGTTGGTAATTAGGATGGATGTCTTTTTTCATTTTGCAAAATTTCCTTTCTGCCTTGGACTGTTTGCCAGACCAAAGTTTGTTAGACCTTAATATTCTAACAGATTTGTTCCTGAAATTCAAGCTTTTTTGTTATTTAAACCCTTATTTTTCTTTTTTCAAATAACCGAACATCAAACCTGAAACAAGAGCACCAATCAAAACAAAGAGTAGGTATAAAAGTGGACCATTTGTGAGAGCTAAGACGAAGATACCACCGTGTGGCGCCATTAATTTAAGACCTGCTGCACCAACGAGTCCACCTGCTAAGGCTGAACCAACAACAAATGAAGGAATGGCACGCGCTGGGTCAGCAGCACCAAATGGAATTGAACCTTCTGTAATAAATGAAAGTCCCATAACGATATTTGTCAAACCTGATTGACGTTCTTCTTTGGTAAATTTATTTTTGAAGAAGAGGACGGCAACTGTAGTTGCAAGAGGTGGAACCATACCACCAGCCATAACCGCTGCCATCACAACTGAACCACCAGTAGCAACACTTGCGGCCAAGGTTCCTGTACCGAAGATATAAGCGGCTTTGTTGATTGGACCACCAAGGTCAACTGCCATCATCCCCCCAACGATAATACCAAGTACTAAAGCTGAAGCGCCGCTCAAGCTATTCAAGAAGTTTGAAAGACCTGTATTGATTGCTGCCATTGGGATATTGATGAAAAGCATGAGCAATCCAGTGATGAATGTACCTAAAAGTGGGAAAATCAAGATTGCTTTAATCCCATCCAACGATTTAGGCAAAACAGTCAAAAGTTTGCGCAAGAGGATGATGACACCACCCGCAATGAAACCACCAACTAAAGCGCCAAGGAAACCAGAAGGAATCATTGTTGCTGGATCAAGTTTGCCAAAGGCAAGACCAGATGAAGCCATTGAGCCAGCGACGAAACCAGCAACTAAACCAGGTTTATCTGCAATGGAGTTAGCGATAAAACCAGCTAAGACAGGAAGCATGAAGGCAAAGGCTGCGCCCCCGATATTTTTAAAGTAAGCTGCAATTGGATGATAAGAACCAAGATTAGCCAATTGATCTTTAGGTACACCCATCGACTGGTCTATCAAGAAGGCAAGAGCAATCAAGATACCACCACCAACAACGAATGGTAACATTGCTGATACACCACCCATAAGGTGTTTGTAGAAGGCTTTACCAATACCGCCAGAGCTTTCTTCTTTTGCCTCATCAGCTGCATCGGCCTCAAATTTTGGTGCATTACCAGAAACTGCCTTGTTAATAAGTTCTTCTGGTTGACGAATAGCAGCAGCCACAGGAACTTGCACCATCGGTTTTCCTGCAAAACGGTTCATTTCCACTTTCTTATCCGCTGCAACAATGATACCATCAGCTTTTTGGATATCTTCGGAAGTCAGTTTGTGGTCAATACCACGGGCACCATTTGTTTCAACTTTAATGGCGATGCCCATTTCAGCAGCTTGTTTTTTAAGTGCTTCTTCAGCCATATATGTATGTGCAATACCTGTTGTACATGCTGTTACGGCTAAAACATAATGTTCGCTATCAGTGACTTGCTCAATTTCTTCAGTTTCTTCAGAGAAAAGCTCTAAAACTTGACGCGGATATTTTGCTGCTTTTACTTTGTCTGTAAATCCAGCTTGCAAGAGGAACTTAGAAAGTTGTGCCAAAGCTTCCAAGTGAGTGTCATTGGCTCCTTCTGGTGCTGCAATCATGAAGAAGAGATTGACAGGCTGTCCATCTAAGGCAGCGTAATCCACACCGGCATTTGATTTGGCAAACAGGACAACAGCTTCATTAACTGCTTTGTTCTTGCTGTGTGGCATGGCAATACCATCGCCCAGACCCGTTGAAGTTTGCGCTTCACGAGCCATAATTCCAGCTTTAAAGGTATCAAAATCACTGACATAGCCTTCTGCGACTAATTTGTTGACCATTTCATCAACAGCAGCTTCTTTTGTCGTTGCTTGAAGGTCCAAAATCATGACTTCTGTTTTGAGTAAATCTTTGATTTCCATAATCTTCCTCTTTTCTAATCTTCGTTTATTTTTTCGATTGTTACTTTTTCAAAGCATTCTTTTAAGAAGCTTTCACTCGGCATGTCTTCTGAGAAGACCTTAGCTGTACCACAGGCTACACCTTGTTTAAAGGCAGATAAAGCATCCTGGCTGCGGCTCCATTCCGCAAGGAAACCTGCAACTGTCGAATCTCCTGCACCGATAGAGTTTTTCAACTCTCCTTTGATTGGAGCGGCAAAATAAGTTTCCTTACCTGTGAAGAGTAAAGCACCATCCCCTGCCATAGAAATCATGACATTTTGTGCCCCCTCTGCCAAAAGTTTTTGACCATAAGGGATGATATCTTCTTTAACTTCAAACTTAACAGAATAAATTTCTTCTAATTCTTCACGGTTAGGTTTGATGATAAGTGGCTCATGTTTCAATGTTTTCAGCAACTTTTGTCCGTCCACATCAATAGCAAACTGTGCGCCTCTGGCTTTCACTTTCTCAATCAAGACTTCATAGAAGTCTTCCCCTAAAATTTTAGGAATGGTACCCGCAAAAACGACAATATCATCATTTTTCAACTTGTCAAATTTACTTAAGAAGGCTTGAATTTCAGCATCAGACAAGTCAGGGCCAGCGGCATCAAAAGAAGTTTCTTCTTGCGCATTGACTTTTATTTTTGTGTTAATGCGTGTCGTTCCTGCAATCGGAGTGAAATCGGACTGGCTTCCGATGTTTTCAAGATAATCCTGAATAAATTTTCCTGGGAAACCTCCAAGAAAACCAAGGGCTGTATTCTCTACCTTTAAAAGAGACATCATGCGACTCTCAACAATCCCTTTACCACCAGGAAGCATACGCGTTTCTGTTGCTCGGTTGACTTGTCCAAGTTCAGCCTGATCAAAATCCATAAAATAATCTAATGCTGGATTTAGTGTTACTGTGTATATCATAATTTCTCCGTTATAAGTTTTATTTGGTCACTTTCAGCAAACTTGATAAAGCTTGTTTGACCGATTTTACTACTGTCCAGGAGGAGATAGCTTGTCCGACTTTGACGGATTGCCTGTGTCTTAATCGCTGCTTCTTCACTGTCCGGTGTCATAGCTCCCAGCTCTTCGTCAAAAGCATTGGCCCCGATAAAAGCAAGATTAAAACGATAAGTACTAAGTTGAGCGATGGCCGAACTGCCAATGATGGCATCTGTTTGACGTTTTACTCGACCACCAAGCAAATAAACGATGAGGTTTTCACTGGTTAATTTTGGAAGATGGCTAATCGAGTTGGTCACGATAGTGACACGCTTGCCCGATTGATTAAGCAAATGGCAGAGCGGCGCAACTGTAGTTCCAGCATCCAAGTAGATAATGTCGCCTTCTTTTATCTTTTCAAAAGCCAAAGCTGCGATTTTTTCTTTTTCTTGAACGTTTTTGGAAGATTTCTCAAAAATAGATAGCTCTTCTGAGAGGTCTTGCTGGAGTTCTGCGCCTCCATGAACGCGGCGCAAGACATTTTCTTCTTCAAGCTCATTGAGATCTCTCCTTAAGGTCGAGACAGAGGCTTGAGTTATTGTGGAAAGTTCTTCTAAAGTCGCTGTTCTTTGCTCTTTGAGCAAGCTCATTATTTTTTCCTTGCGTTCTGTCGCGAGCATGTGACCCTCCTCCTGAATTCGTTTACATTTATATTATACACCATTTTCTTCCAAAGTCAATCAAAAACTTCCAAAAAACTACAAAAAAAAAAAATTCTCAATATATTTCTTTCATGTACTATTCTTAAATAAAAAAGAGCCAGGAATGACGCTTCCTTTGCTCTTTAGAGAACCTAGCCTGTGTGCATTTCTTGTTGTTCTAAGTCCGTAACTTTTTTACTTGGCTTTTCTAAAAACCTTTGCATCTTGTCTTCATCAAAACCAATTTGGAGCTGTTTTTCATCCAACATCAGTGGAACTTTCAACAGGGTCGCATTTTCTTCTAATAGCTCCATAAAATCTTCTAACTTCAGGTCCTTGAAGTTAAGGTTCAAACGTGTGTAAGCCCGAGTTTCTGTTTCGACAATCTCTTCAACTCCATGTTCAGTTAGGGAAACAATTCGGAGAATTTCCTCAGTCGAAACCAGCTCTTTGAGAAGATCAACTTCAATAAACTTGACTTTATGGGCATAGAGCCAGCGCTCCGCTTCTTTCGTCTCCTGATTAGAGGAGATGGTATAAATCTTAAGCATGCCAACCTCCTTTCTATCACATCCAGGTTCTCTTTCTTATTTTTATTATCCTATTTTATGAGAGTGAAAACAAATGAAACGGTTTTCAAGAAAAACAAAAAAAGCCGAGCACCAATGTCTCGAACTTTTTTATTTTATAAGCTAAGATTTTATTTAACTTCTTCAAAGTCGCCATCAACAGTATTGTCATCTTTAGGACCTTCTTCTGATCCAGCTTCTTGACCTTCTGCTGCTGCTTGTTCAGCGCTGGCTTGTTCGTAAAGTTTTACTGCGAGATTTTGTGCGATTTCGCTGAGTGCTTCTGATTTAGCTTTGATATCAGCAATATCTTCACCTTCAAGAGCTTTCTTCAACTCTTCTTTAGCATCTTCTGCTTTTTTCACTTCTGCTTCGTCAACTTTACCTTCAAGTTCTTTGATTGTTTTTTCAGTTTGGAAAACAAGAGCATCCGCTTCGTTACGTGTATCCACTTCTTCTTTACGTTTTGCGTCAGCGTCAGCATTTGCTTCTGCATCTTTCATCATTTTGTCGATTTCTTCGTCAGAAAGACCTGAGTTAGATTTGATAACGATTGTTTGTTCTTTTTGCGTACCTAAATCTTTTGCTTTAACAGAAACGATACCGTTTTTGTCAATGTCGAATGTTACTTCGATTTGTGGCACACCACGTGGTGCTGCAGGAATATCTGTCAATTGGAAGCGACCCAAAGATTTGTTATCTGCTGCCATTGGACGTTCCCCTTGGAGAACGTGGATATCTACTGCTGGTTGGTTATCTGCTGCAGTTGAGAAGACTTGTGATTTAGATGTTGGAATTGTTGTATTACGTTCGATAAGTTTTGTAAATACTGAACCCATTGTTTCAATACCAAGTGAAAGTGGAGTTACGTCAAGAAGGACAACGTCTTTAACGTCACCAGTGATGACACCACCTTGGATTGCTGCACCCATAGCTACAACTTCGTCTGGGTTAACAGATTTATTTGGTGTTTTACCTGTTTCTTTTTGAACAAGGTCAACAACTGCTGGAATACGAGTTGAACCACCAACAAGAAGAACTTCATCAATATCAGAAGTTGAAAGACCAGCATCAGAAAGTGCTTGACGTACAGGTTCACGTGTTGCTTCAACCAATGAAGCAGTCAATTCGTCAAATTTAGCACGTGTAAGTGTCATTTCCAAGTGAAGTGGACCTGCAGCGCCTGCTGTGATGAACGGCAATGAGATTTGAGTAGAAGTTACACCTGAAAGGTCTTTCTTCGCTTTTTCTGCTGCATCTTTCAAACGTTGAAGGGCCATTTTATCTTGTGAAAGATCAATGCCGTTTTCTTTCTTGAATTCTGCAACCATGTAATCAATGATTGCTTGGTCAAAGTCATCACCACCAAGTTTGTTATTACCTGCTGTTGACAATACATCAAAGACACCATCACCTAATTCAAGGATTGAAACGTCAAATGTACCACCACCAAGGTCAAAGACAAGAATTTTTTCATCTTTGTCTTGTTTATCCATACCGTAAGCAAGAGCTGCCGCTGTTGGTTCGTTAACGATACGTTCTACTTCAAGACCAGCGATTTTACCTGCATCTTTTGTTGCTTGACGTTGTGCATCGTTGAAGTAAGCTGGAACAGTGATAACTGCTTTTTCAACTTTTTCGCCCAAGTAAGCTTCAGCTGTTGCTTTCAAGTTTTGAAGGATCATTGCTGAAATTTCTTGAGGTGTATATTCTTTACCACCAGCAGAAACTTTTTCGCTTGTACCCATTTTAGATTTGATAGAGATGATTGTATCTGGATTTGTTACTGCTTGACGTTTTGCAGCATCACCGACTTGAATTTCACCATTTTTAAAAGCGACAACAGATGGTGTTGTACGATTTCCTTCTGGATTTGGAATAATTTTTGCTTCAGTTCCTTCGAGAACTGCTACTGCTGAGTTTGTTGTACCAAGGTCAATACCAATAATTTTAGACATATGCTTTACCTCTTTTTTATTTTATTGTTTTTATCTATTCTTATAGTTTAAGGACATTTCGGTCACTTCTTATTTCTTATTGTGCCACAACGACCATTGCTGGACGAAGAATGCGATCATGGATTTGATAGCCTTTTTGGAAGACTTGAACAACATGATCTGCAGGATGCTCATCATCAGCTGGGACTGTTTGCACAGCCATATGGAAGTTTGGATCAAAGGCACCGTCTGCTTGAACTTCTGTAACACCTTCTTCTTTAAGTGCGTTGATCAAGCTTTCACGTGTCATTTCCAAACCTTTTTTGACATCTTCTGTTAATCCTTCAACAGCAAGTGCACGCTCCAAGTTATCCAAGCTTGGCAAAATCTTTTTCGCCAAATCTTGTGAACGATATTTCAAAATGCTTGCACGTTCTTCGTTGGCACGGCGTTGAATATTTTGGATTTCTGCACTGATGCGGAGAAATTTGTTTTCCCATTCTTCAGCCTTTGCTACAGCTGCATCAAGCTCAGAAACTTCTTCTTCGACGATGTCCTCGAGTGCTTCTTCAGTAAGCTCTTCGACAACTTCTTCTTCCTGATCGTTTTTCTTTAATTCTTCTTTATTTTCTTCAGCCATATTGTTTCCTTTTCTTTTAAATAATTTCATATATTAACTTATCTCATAATGGTTACCATCAAGGTAACGATAATAGTCCATGAGTTTCATACTTAAGACTTTTGCAAGTAAGTCCAGTGTACTCAAGGTTTTTTGATAATCTTGTTCTACAGGACCAATGACTGTCAGCGTTCCTAAACCACGATACGGGATAACAAATTTTTGACTGATCAACGTGAGGTTAGCAAAATAAGACATATTGTCAATAACAACCGAACGCATCTCATCTGTACTTGTTAATTCTCGTATTTCTTGAGCCATACGCGCATCATCGCTTAAAATTTTATAAAGCTCAGAAAGATTGTCTGTTGCAAAGTCAAAGACATATTCACGTCCACTGCTTGTCAAATGCTCTGTGAATAAGTCTGCAAAGACGGATTCAAAGAGTTCCAAGACATCACCAGTTGTTTTAAAGTAACGCTGTACGATCTGTGGAATATCCGTTCTCAACGCATAATGCACATCGAGAACTTTCTTACCCACTAAACGTTCTTTAATCAAACGTGTAAAGACTTGCAGGTCATGTTCACTCATACTTTTTGGTAGGACAAACTGATTTGTCCTAAGCTCGCCTGTCGCTAAGGTCATCACTGTCAACATCGAGTGATTATCTAAAGTGACAAGTTCAAAGGACTGCAAGACTTGTTCTTTCTGAGGAACATTAAGTACGAAGGAAGTTAAGCCGGTCAACCTTGAGAGAACTTCACTTGCTCTTTCAAATAAGTCTGATAAGCGATAAAACTCTCCGTCAAAGGACTTCATAATCTGAAAAAGATCATTTTGTGTAAATTCTTCCAAGCGCAATACATTTTCTACAAAATATTTGTAACCTGAAATACTAGGAACACGTCCACTGGACGTATGTTCTTTTTGAATGAGTCCAAGATTTTCCAAGGCTTTCATATCATTTCTGATTGTCGCACTTGATGCTTTAATCTGTTCCAATAAAGCTTTAGAACCAACGGGTGTGTGCTCTTTCGCGTAAAGTGAGACAATCAAATCCAAAATCTGTTGTTGCCGTTCTGTAATCATCTTTGTCTCCTTTCTTTACTTTTAGCACTCACCACCCTCAAGTGCTAACAATATTATTATAACCCTTATCTCCTCTCTTGTCAAGCAAAAAAACCAAAAATTAGCACTCTTTTTTATAGAGTGCTAATTTTTGATTCTTTTAGATAAATCCTACCTCTTTAGCAATGAAACGGATGCTAAAGAGACTCACAAGCATGACAGCGAGTGGAAATAATAGGGCTAGATTTTGCTGATGCATGAGATATTGATAGCCCCAATCCACAAGAATGAGTACTGCCGCTATCTCTAAAATCCATAGTCCTACATTGAAAAAGCGCAGTATGAGTAAGATGAGGAGAAAAACCAAGAGTATTTCTATTACATTTTGCCATTGGGCTACTGGAGCAAATGTTTTATTGATAAAACCCGTTATTGTACGGCTTGTATTTTGAAAAACAGTCGTAAAAGTATTGGGTGATGCTAAAAGTCGCTGTGCCATAATCATTAAAGTATAGAGAAATAAGGCGATATTAGCATATAAAATCAAGTAGGCTTTATTCAACATTATTGTGTGACTCCTTTTAAGTCCCGTTATTTTTTATTGGGGCAATAGCTTCAAATATTCTTCAAGTGTAAGGTTGTGTTTTGTCATATACTTGGCATTGTCCACACCTACATAACGAAAATGCCAATCCTCATAATCCACACCCGTTGATGCTTTTCCACCTTCCGGGAAACGAAGTACAAAACCGTAGTCAGGCGCGATTTTCGTTACTTGTGCAACGACTTCTTCAGGACTTTGGTTCAAAGCATCTACCGTTGACATATCGACAGCTAAGCCTGTTTGGTGCTCTGAGCTACCCGCAGGTTGTGAATAAGTTTTAACATTCGTTTCCGCTTGCTCCCGAGATATGGGTTGCCCTGTATTATTGACGGATCCTGCAGCGCCAACCCTTTCATTTTCCACATAAGTATTGAACAGTTGCTCTTGATAAGCCACTGAGCGATAGGCCGAAATCAGGTGTTCTGCGGGGTCAATGGCTTGTGCTGCTGCCAAAAATTTAACAAGCGCATCTGCAATACGTTGGTCAACCTGTACGTTGCCAACAGTTGTAAGTTCTGGGGAAAGTTCCTCTTTGGGGTTTTCCCTGTTTACCAGAACAAGATTCCAATCCGAGCGATGGGCTTCAGGCAAATCGGTCGTTTTACTTTCAGCTGTCGAACTCGAAGATGAAGTCTGGTTTGACTCAGCCCTTTGTTTCGTCACTTGTGGCTTGAGCTTACTCACAGCAAATACACATAGTCCAATGAAGGCCAAGAGAATAATAAAACTTCCGATGACTCTCCCTTTTTTGAGTTTTCTTTTTTTAGTTCTTCTTTGCATTTTTTACGATTTCTGCTCCAAGTTTACGATACTCCATTGATCCGATATCTCCTACTTCAAACTTTCCATTTTCAAAAGTCAGGTGTGTCACAGAACCATTATCTAAATTATGCGGACGTTCTTTATCTGGACGAAGCATTTTAATATAGCTAGCGATCGTCATCCCATGACTGACTATAACAATATTTTTCGCTCCCGCAGCTTCTGCTTCAGTTGCCATATCAGAAAAACCACTCATAATACGCCCAGAGAGTTCTTCCCAGGTTTCCGCCCAGCCTGCAGTATCGACTTCATAGATGGCACGCGCCAGTTCTTCATCTGAAGGGAATTTCCCTGACTCTTGCAACCCTTTTTCAGCAAAGATAATCGGAAGAACCCCATCAAACAGCTCGCCATCATAGCCCCCATCAAAAGAACCAAAACACCATTCACGAATACGCTTGTCCATCTTATAAGGAATATCTTTATTCTCTGAGTATTCTAAGATAAAGCCCATCGTTTGTATTGTTCTCCCAGAGTCAGAAGAATAAGCACGATCAAACTTCAAACCTTTGGCTTTGAAGCCTAGCCCCAACTCCATAGCACCACGTTCACCTTCAGCAGTGAGCGGTGTGTCCGACCAACCTTGGGCTCTGCCGATTGTATTAAACATTGTTTTTCCGTGTCTTACCAAATAAATCTCAACCATGAACTCACCTTATCTTCTATTATATATATCTTTAATTATACTTTATTTCAAAGCAATTGAACAGAGAAAAAAACCTCTTCTTATGTAAGAGGTTTTCTATCTATAGACTATTTTTAGCTAAATTTTTTGATTTTTTCTTGAATCTCATGTGCTGAGTCTTTCAATTTATCCGCTTCTTCCTTGCTGATACTTTCGATGAATCCCGGATAAGCTTTTGCCCCATCACGTCCAACAAGTGCTGGTGTTGATAAATATGCATCAAGTTCAGCATCGTAATGCGAGCAGACTACAGCTGCTTTGGCATCCGATAAAATGAGATTCATAAGACTGACTGAAGCTGCAGCAATAGCAAAGTTCGTATAACCCTTTCCTTCATAAACCACAAAACCACCATGACGTGCTGAATTTTCAATTTTTTCAAGGTCAAAATTGTTTATTGCTGCTGTTTTTTCAAATGGGACACCCCCAATATTTACTGTTGACCAGGCTGCAAATTGTGAATCACCATGTTCACCAAGCATATAACCACTCACACTTCTCGCATCTACCCCTGCTTCTTCAGCAATATAACGGTGCAAACGCGCAGAATCTAAATACGTCCCTGTTCCAAAAACTTGGTTTTTTGGAAGGTTAAGAGCTTGTGAATAAAGTTGTGCAATCACGTCATTAGGGTTGGTTACAATTAAGAAAACACCGTTAAAGCCTGAGGCATTGATTTCATCTGCAACTGCTTTAACCATAGGTGTATTAATTTTCAACTCTTGGAAACGATCTTGAGCATCAAGAGCTTTGATGTGGCCCAAAGCAGAAATAACGACTTCTGCATCAGAAAGATCTGGATAGTCGCCGACAGTAATCTGCGTATGACTGTTGAGTAGGCTAGCTGCATCAAGCATGTCAAAAGCTTCAGCTTTAGATTTTGCAGTATTTTTATCAATAAGGACTAATTCATCAACATAGCCTGCTTGAACAATCATTTGAGCGATCATTGCTCCGACATTACCTAATCCAATTATACCTACTTTACGCATCTGAATCTCCTTTAAATTATAGAGGTCTCTCCTCATTGTTTGTTTCATTGTATCAAAAAAAATCTCTTTTTTCAGAGATTTTTTCTTTTATTTAACAAAGAACTGTTTGAGCCAACTTACTTTCTTGAGTATTCCCAGAAGGAGTACAGACGTCCCAATTCCTGTTACTACTCCCCCTGTCCCAGCTGCATGAACAGCTATGGCATGTTTACGCGCTGCAGCATCCTTACCCGCATCATTAAGCGAATTGGCAGGCGTTTGTTGCGACATTACTGGGAGAGTTGCTTCCCCCCAAGTATAGGGAAGTTGAGAAAGTTCTTCTTTCGCAGGAACTGGAGTTGTCGTATCTTTATTTTCTGTTACTTGTTGCTCTATCGCTTCTGTTGTCCCCTTTTTAAGGTGTTGATTTTTTTCTGTATCTGCTTCTGGTTTCTGCGCTTCTGCTGTTTCTGGTGCTGTGGGTGAAATTGAAGGCAAACTAATATCCGGCTGCTGTGGGGCGTTCGGACGTGTTGTAGGTGTAATTGTCACGGGTTCCGAAGGGAGCGGATTTGCGGGAACTGTTGGCGTGATAGGAACGTGATCTACAGGAAGAGGATGACTCGGAATTACCGGGACTGTTGGCGTGATAGGAGTCGGTTCACCTATCGCTACTGGCGGAAGTGTAATATCTGGTGTTTCCGGCACGATTGGAGGCACTGTTGGTGTAATGGGCTGCGGGTTCTCGGGTGTTATTGATACACTGCCTGTATTTGATTCCTTGCTTATCGAATCCTTAGCACTATTGCCCTCCACTTTTTCAGATGAGACACGTGAAACTGACGCAGAATAAACTTGACTCGGATTAAGAATGATTGTTTGCCCTAATACGAGTGTGACCGCTAAAACTATACCATATTTTTTCTTTCTCATTAGCTTTTTACCTCCTTTCTCATTATTTCTATTCTGCACCTTGTTTGAACGCATACCGACTTGCTATCGCTTCTTGGGCTCGACGGATACTCGGCTCCGCCAGCAAGCTCTGCTCAACACGAATATTTTTTATTTCGAGCTCTAACAGTTCCACTGCTTCACGCAACGTTTGAGCATCCTTTACCTTTAAAACTTCAATGATATAGCTCAAACTCTTGATGTTCATATATCTTTCAGGAAGTTCAGTATTTGTTAAAGTCTCACAAGCCAACAACTCCTCCAGACTTTCAATCAGCCATTGACTTTTTTGATTGTATTTAGGGAAAAGTTGCTTAACAAGAGCTTTCCGACCCATAGGAAGTGTTTTACTCCAAAATATTTTTTTGAAAATATCATTGAGAAAAATCCCCAGAGCCCATAAGGAAAAGCTCAACATAAACGTGATTAAAAAGGTTTCTAAAGCGGAACGATCTAGTTGACCCTGACCATGTATAAAGGAAAAATCGTTTATAATATAAAAAGCTAAGATAAGGACAGGAAAGCTAAAAGACAATAAAGCCGAGCGGTAATTAATTTTGTTCTGAATTTCTTGACGAAATTCGATCTTTATAACTTCAAGTTGATGGAGTTTGTCTTCTATTGTTTCAACTTTTTCCATCAATTCTTGGCAATGTTCCAGCGCCACGCTTTCCTCCTTTCCCATAATTCCCTTTCTCTTCTCTACACTACATTTCTAATTTATTCCAAAAATCCATCATTTGTAACTACTTGTTCATCAAACAGTAAAAAAGACTTATTGTTTACATTTTAACATTTTAGTTTGCTGTTTTTTATTACATTTATATTAAATAACAAAAAAACATCCTAGGGATGTTTTTATTCTTTAATTAATTGTGTTTCGATACATTCAATCGGTTAATCGCACGATGAAGTGCAACTTCTGCACGTTTAGCTTCATCAGTCTTATGTGCCGCTTTAGCTTCTTGAAGCTCTTTTTCTGCACGAAGTTTTGCACGTTCCGCACGTGGAACATCGATATCACGATTACGCTCAGCAGAATCTGCAATCACAGTAATCATACTGTCCTTTACTTCAATAATACCACCATTAACAGCAATATAATCAACGTGCTTCACATCATCAGGACGGCGCACTTTAAGTTCACTAATTTGTAAACCAGCGATTGTGGAAATCATGTTGGGTAAAATCCCCATATCTCCACCAATCGTATGCGCAAGAATGTAGGTTGCATGGTGATCATAAATGACACCCGCAGGAGTGATGACTTGAATAGCCATGACATTTTCACTCATTTCAGCAACCTCCTATCTTAATAACCCATTTTTTTAGCTTTTTCGAGAACATCTTCGATTGGACCTACACCACGGAAAGCATCTTCAGGGATTGAATCGTATTTACCGTCAAGAATCGCTTTGAAATCTTCAACAGTTTTTTCAATTGGTACATATGATCCTGGTACACCAGTAAATGTTTCAGCAACGTTAAAGTTTTGTGAGAGGAAGAATTGGATACGGCGTGCGCGGTTAACCAATACTTTTTCATCATCAGACAATTCATCCATACCAAGGATGGCAATGATATCTTGCAATTCTTTATAACGTTGGAGCACACGTTGTACTTCCATAGCTACTGCATAGTGTTCTTCACCAACAATTTCAGGTGTAAGTGCACGTGATGAAGAAGCCAATGGATCAACGGCTGGGTAGATACCCATTTGTGTCAAACGACGTTCCAAGTTTGTTGTTGCATCCAAGTGAGCGAAGGCTGTTGCTGGCGCAGGGTCAGTATAGTCATCGGCTGGGACATAAATCGCTTGGATAGAAGTTACAGAACCTTGTTTTGTTGAAGTGATACGTTCTTGAAGTTGACCCATTTCAGTTGCAAGCGTAGGTTGGTAACCAACGGCTGATGGCATACGTCCTAAGAGGGCAGATACTTCTGAACCGGCTTGGGTGAAACGGAAGATATTATCAATGAAAAGCAAAACGTCTTGTTTTTCTACATCACGGAAATATTCAGCAATTGTCAAACCAGTAAGAGCAACACGCATACGTGCTCCAGGTGGTTCATTCATTTGACCGAAGACCATGGCTGTTTTTTCGATAACGCCTGATTCTTTCATTTCCCAGTAAAGGTCATTCCCTTCACGTGTACGTTCCCCAACACCAGTAAATACGGAAATACCACCGTGTTCTTGGGCAATATTGTGAATCAACTCTTGGATAAGGACGGTTTTACCAACTCCGGCACCACCGAACAACCCAATCTTACCACCTTTAAGGTATGGGGCAAGCAAGTCAATAACTTTAATCCCTGTCACCAGAATTTCATTTGCTGTTGAAAGTTCATCAAAAGATGGGGCTTTTTTATGGATAGGGCTGCGCTCTGCATTTTCAGCAAATGCTTCCCCTCCATCAATAGCATCTCCAAGTACATTGAAGACACGTCCAAGTGTTTCTTGACCAACAGGTACGCTGATTGCTTTACCTGTATCGAGAACTTCAAGTCCACGTGTCAAGCCATCAGTTGATTCCATAGCGATGGTACGTACGGCACCATCACCAAGTTCCAACGCCACTTCAAGGACGATTTTAGTTTTAACGCCGTCTACATCTTTGTAAACGATGAGTGCGTTATTAATCTCAGGAAGAGTCGCGCCTGACGCAAATTCAACGTCGACAACGGGACCAATGACCTGAGTAATTTTACCAGAACTCAATATTTTTCCTCCTCGTTTATTTTTCTGTCTTTAATTCTTTAAGAAAGGTTACCACGTGCTTAAAGCGCTGAGGCTCCTGCAACAATTTCTGTAATTTCTTGTGTAATTGCTGCTTGACGCGCGCGGTTATATTGTATTGTCAGATCGTTAATCACTGTTTTTGCATTATCTGTAGCTGTACGCATTGCAGACATACCAGCAGCATGTTCAGCTGTTTTAGCATCAACAATCGCACCATAGATCATGCTTTCAGCATATTGAGGTAAAAGTTGATCTAAAATAGCTTCGCGGCTTGGTTCCAGTTCGAAACTTACCAATGATACTGGTGCTTCCTCTTCTGAATCCTCTGATTCATCAAATGTAATCGGAAGCATTTTTTGCATACGTGCTTCACTTGTCAATGAATTGATATGGTGATTGTAGCAAACATAAAGCTGATCAAACTCTTCATTTTGATAACGAGATACAGCCTGACGTACAATTTCACGAACTTCTTCAAAACTTGGTTGGTCAGTCAAACCACGTAATTCATAAGATAATTCTACATTACGGGAGCGGAAAAAATCAGCTCCTGTTCCACCTAAGGCAAGAATACAATATTCTTCTGGCCCTTGGTGTTTTTCACGTAATTTATTCATGACTGACTTCAAGATATTGGAGTTGTAACCTCCTACAAGGCCACGATCCGAAGTGATAACTAAATATCCTGTTTTCTTAACGGGGCGTTTCGTCATCATCGGATTTTTAGAAGGGCCACGATCTGCAGCAACCAAGTCGGTTGTCACTTGACGCACCTTATCTGCATAAACCTGATAAGTTTTCGCAATCTTTTCTGATTTTTGCAATTTCGCTGCGGATACCATTTGCATAGCACCAGTGATGTGACTTGTTTTTTCTGTTGAAGCAATTTTTGATTTAATTTCGCTAAGTGAAGCGCCCATAATGAACCTCCTTATTTAACGTAATTTGTAGTTTTCTTGAAGGCTTTGATTGCATCGTCAAGTTTTGCTTCATCTGGCAAATCTTTAGTATCTGTGATGACTTGTAAAAGTTCAGCATAGTTAACATCGAAGAAATCAAACATTTTTTCTTCAAAATCGAGAATGTCTTCTACAGGAACATCATCAAGATGGCCATGTGTCAATGCATAAAGAATAAGAACTTGTTTTTCAACAGCCAATGGTTTGTGTAACGGCTGTTTCAAAACCTCAACTGTACGACGACCACGGTTCAATTTAGCTTGTGTTGCTTCATCAAGATCAGAACCAAACTGTGTAAATGCTTCAAGTTCACGGAATGATGCCAAGTCCAAACGGAGTGTACCCGCAACTTTTTTCATTGCCTTGATTTGAGCGGCACCACCAACACGTGATACAGAAGATCCGGCATCGATGGCTGGACGAATACCTGAATAGAAAAGGTCGTTTTCGAGGAAGATTTGTCCATCTGTGATTGAGATAACGTTTGTGGCGATATAGGCAGAGATATCTCCGGCTTGTGTTTCAATGAAAGGCAAGGCTGTCATTGAACCACCACCTAAGTCATCACTCAATTGTGCAGCACGTTCCAAAAGACGTGAGTGGAGGTAGAATACATCCCCTGGGTAAGCTTCACGACCTGGTGGACGACGGAGCAAGAGTGAAAGTTCACGGTAAGCCACGGCTTGTTTAGATAAATCATCGTAAACAACAAGAACGTGTTTGCCGTTGTACATGAATTCTTCACCCATAGCTGCACCAGCATATGGTGCGATATAAAGCAATGGTGAAGGTTGTGATGCTGAAGCTGTTACAACGATAGTATAATCCATTGCTCCAAGTTTACGGAGTGCTTCAACTTGTGTACGAACTGTTGATTCTTTTTGACCAATTGCAACGTAGATACAGATGATGTCTTTACCTTTTTGGTTAAGAATTGCATCGATAGCTACAGATGTTTTACCTGTTTGACGGTCACCGATGATCAACTCACGTTGACCACGACCGATTGGTACAAGTGCATCAATGGCTTTAAGTCCAGTTTGAAGTGGTTCTGAAACTGATTTACGTTGCATAACACCTGAAGCTGGAGCCTCTACAGGACGTGTTTTACCTGTATTGATGTCGCCTAAGCCATCAACGGGTTGTCCGAGTGCATTTACAACACGGCCGATGAGTTCTTCACCGACTTGAATTTCCATGATTTTACCTGTACGTTTTACTGTATCTCCTTCGCGGATGCTAAGGAAATCACCAAGTACGATAATACCAACGTCTGTACTGTCTAAGTTTTGCGCCATACCATATACGCCGTTATCAAACTCGACAAGCTCACCGCTCATCGCATTTTCAAGGCCGTAAGCACGGGCGATACCGTCACCAACATAAGTGACGACACCAGTTTCAGCAACTTCAAAATCTGGTGTAAAATTTTCAATTTGTTGTTTAATCAGTGAGCTGATTTCATTCGCTTTGATTGCCAAATGTATTTTGCTCCTTTCTGAGTTTTCATGTTAAATGGCTGAGAATTTTTTCTCAAAGGAGATTCTTAGAGAATCTCTTTGGCAATTTTTGCCAATTGTGATTTGACAGAAGCATCAATGATTTTTCCACGTGAATTTACAATAAATCCACCGACAATCTTTTCATCTACTGTGTTCACGATTGTTACTTCGTTCAAATCAAATTTCGATTTAGCGAGAGCAACAAATTTTTCGATTTGTGTTTCGGTTAATTTCACGCTTGAAATGACCTCTACATCAGCAATTCTAAACATATCATCTGCTGTATTTTTAATTTCAGCAAGAATTTCTGCTAAATCAGCTAATCGTCCGTTTGCACGAACAGTATCAAGGAAATTTTTCATCAAGGGTGATGAATTTTCTTTGATACTGTCGATAACTTCTGATTTTGCTGCTGTAGAATATACTTCTGTTCCGAAGAAAGAAGCAAGATCATCTTCTTTAAAAAGTTGTGTCAGTTCGTTAACCTCAAAAAGAATAACTTCCAACTGAGACTTTTCTTCTGCAACTTCAAGCAAGGCTTTACTGTATTTTTGAGAATTGACTGTTGTCATTTTCAACCAACCTCCTATTCGCCAAGCTTAGCAATATAGCTGTCAATAAGTTCTGATTGTGCTTGTGAATCCAAAGATTGACCGATGAGTTTTTCAGCAATTTGTACTGAAATATCAGCAACATCCCCTTTAACTGAACTGAGCGCTTCTTTGCGTTCTTGTTCAATATCTTCTTGGGCACGTTTTTTCACATTCGCAGCTTCTTCATTGGCTGTTGCCAAGATATTTGCACGATTTTGTTTAGCTGTATCATTGGCAGTTTGGATAATGTTTGCAGCTTCTTCTTTAGAACCTGCAAGTTCATTTTCACGTTGCGCTAATAATGTTTCTGCTTCTTTTTTTGACAGTTCCGCAGTTGTAATATCGTTATTGATTTTATTTGCACGTTCTTCAAAGATACCTGTAATAGCACCCCACGCAAATTTACGAACCAAGATCAGCAAGATGATGAATGCACCGCTGACAACGATAATATTACCAAGAACTGTATTCGGAGCAGTTTCTAATAATGTAGTAAGCATTTCTACTCCTTTCCTAGTGTTCTGCTAAAATTTTGTGGCTAATGTAAAGATTTGTCAAAAGAACAAAAACATAAGCCTGAAGAGATGAAATAAAGATTGAGAATGCTATCCAAGCCATTGCTAAAATCCATGTCACAGGAAGAATAAACCAACCAGAATCAATCATTCCAGCAATAATGCCTAGGAGAACTTCACCGGCAAAGATATTACCGTAAAGACGAAGTCCCATAGAAAGGGCATTTGTAAATTCTTCCATGATAGTCATCGGAAGCATTGCTTTAGGTTCTTTCCAAAAGGCATTTTTAATATAGCCTTTAAAACCAAACTGTTTCACACCAAGGGTATTGGCGAGTACAATGACCAAGACTGCTAAAGTCAAGTCAACGGTTGAGTTTGCTGTTGGAGAACGCCATAAGCTGATGTCACCCGGTGCAGTGATTTTAGTAACTAGCCCAATAATATTCGAAATCAAAAGGAAAGAAAAGAGTGTAAAACTCATGAGGGCATACTTTGGTGACTCTTTAGCACCTAGATTTTCACGTCCGATGCCGTTAATAAAGTCAACTACCCACTCAAGGACGTTTTGCTTACCTGTAGGCTTAAGTTGCATATTGCGACTTGCCCAATAAATCAAACCAAAAACAATTAAAACGGTCAAAGCTGTCATATATAGAATGACACCGTCAAAAGTAACTGGTCCAACATTAAAAGTCCATGTTGATTCCATAGCTAGTCTTCCTTTCTAAATAATTGTTGAGTATAAAAGTTAAATCAACGATTTTTAGAACAAGAAAGCCATAGCTAAGGCGATGAAGAAGGTACCTTCGGCAAAGGCAACACCAAGGAACATACTTCCGCGGAGTTTGCCTTCCATTTCTGGTTGGCGTGCAACAGCATTAATAAATGCTGAAACAATAAGTCCATCACCGATAGCGGCACCAAGTGCACTAATACCAATAGCTACTGCTTTAAGAGCTTCAATTGAGATTGTTGTCATTTAATGACCTCTTTCTATGTGCGATTTTTCGCAAATTTTTATTACTATGAAATTATAGTCCTATTCAATCCGTTTGTCAAAACTTAACCTAAGATTATCACACATTTTTCTATAAATCGTTCGGCCTTTTTTGAGCAACCGTTTTCTTTAGGATTTATTTAAGTTTCAAGGTTTTATATTTTAATTTTAAGCTGTTTAGCTTAGTCGTTCTTCTTCCTTATAATCAATAGGAAGCCATTTTAAAACGGTCTCGATTTGTTTGGTCCAATAGTACCATTCATGTGTCCCCGGCGCCTTTTCATAACGAAGGTCAAAGCCTTTTTCCTCCAGAAGTTGAGCTGCCCGGTTATTTCCAGAGATAAGGTAATCTTGTTCTCCACACCAACTGTAAAGCTTTGGCTTTTCACCTGTATGGTGTTCTGCAAGGTAGAGAATACTGTTTTCACTCTCGTTAAAGTGATCAAGGTCACCAAAAATCCCGGTCCAATAGGCTTGGTTCTCAGCACTTTGTTCTTTGAGGTCCGTCATATCCAAGGCTCCTGATAAACTTGCTGCATAACTGAAGTTTTCAGTCGCCAAAGCCAGCTTGAATGCGCCATAACCTCCCATAGATAAACCTGCGATAAAATTCTTTTCCCTCTTGTTGCTCAAGTTAGGAAAGAAATTATGAACCACCTGTGGCAATTCCTTTGCAATCGCATCAAAATATCTCATCCCATAATTGGTATTCGTATAGAAGCCCAAATCAGTTGAAGGCATGACAATGGCAAGTTGAGAATGACGAATCAAACGATCAATCCCCGTTCTTATAAGCCATGAATCTTCATTTCCAGACATCCCATGCAACAAATAAAGCACTGGAATGTCATTTCCATCTTTTACACCTGTCTTACTGGCTTCTGGATAAATCACATTAAACTTACGATTCATCCCCAGTACTTCGGAGTAATATTCAATATTTATAATAGCCATTTTTCCTCCCATCCCGTTTACTTTTATGATTCAAGTAAACGTTTCCTACTATTATAACATAAGAATTATTACATATCGCCTTATTCTCATTGCTATTCAATCAAAAAGCAGCGCTATTTTGTCATATACTCTATAACAGTTTTTTGTACCCAAAGCTACTTTACTGTTTGAATGTGCCAACTGCCTTTTTTATAAAGGAGACGGATTGCCCCTTGCTGGTCTGTACGATAAATTTTTATGCCTCGTGTAGCGAATTGTTGGAGCGTTTCTTGATTGGGATGTTTATATCGATTATTCTTTCCAGCCGAAATAAGAGCGAGCTTAGGGTTGATGGCTTCTAAAAAAGCCTCCTTTGAAGAAGTTTTACTGCCATGATGTCCAACTTTTAGGACATCCACCTCTAAATGGGGATATTCTTCCTGGAGCCGCACCTCTCCCTCTTCTTCTAAGTCGCCTGTAAAAAGAAATTTCTTCCCATAAAATTCACCAAATGTCACTAAAGAATTATCATTATCGCTTTTACCTTCAACGCCTGTCGTTAAAAACCAGAGATAACTGTTAAAGATAGGGAGCTTGTCCCCCTCCTGCACAATGTGAATCTGACTGTTTAAACGGCTGAGTTTTTTAGCAAAGCTTTTCTTCTCCAATGCAGAAGCTGACACATAAATATTTTTTATTGGTACTTTCTGAGCTACACTCTCCAGGTCTCCAATATGATCCTCATCTGGATGTGTCACAATCAGAACATCTATCTTACTTACGCCACGCGCTCTCAGATAAGGCAGAAGTGTATTTTCAGCATTGCTCTTATAGATTCCCTCCTTCCACTGCTCATCAGCTCTTATTTTTAATCTCCCGCCCGTATCGATGAGGATGTTTTGGCTGTTCCAACTGTCTTGTAAAAGAATACTGTCCCCTTGTCCCACATCTACCATTGTAATGCTTGGGTGTTTAGGATTCTTAACAAAGAAAAAAAGCAAGAAAAGGACCATTATTATGCTCAAGTTCCAGTTTCTTTTTTTATAAAAATCAAGAGCAAGTCCACTCAGCATAAAAAGTAAAAGTAAAAAAATAAGGTTGGGTTTGCCAAAGACAATCGGTTGGTCAAATAAATCGCCCACCCATCTTACTATTGATTCTAAAACAATAAAAAAAGGATTAAATAATGTGAGAGCAGGACCGAATAAAGAAAGAAGAAAAACAAAAAGTAAACCTGGCAGAAGTAAAAAATCAAAAATCAGACTAAATAATAAAGTCAAGATAATCGATAATGGCTGAAAACTATGGAAGTGAAAAATCAAAAGCGGAAGAACCCCAACAGCTAGGACGGTAGAATCAAGTAACGATTTTTTTAATCCTTTTAGTTCTTTGAACTTTCGTGAAAAAAATGTGATTAAGAAAGAATAAAGCATCGTGAGTTGTCCTCCTGTTGTCAGCAGGAAATAAGGACTGAACACCATTAAAAGAAGAAAAGTGACAGAAAATCTATCGCTTGAATTTTTAAGGGGGATATTTTTTTGAAGAAGCGCGCGTAAGATTGAAAGAGATAAGCCTGTAAGAAATGCATAAAATATCGAAAAGGGAATTTGGATAAAAAAGACTAACTTCTGTGATAAGCCAAGCCGCAGTAAAATATTTCGGAGAAGTTCAATAAAAAAATTCACCTGCATGCCTGACAGCGCAAATAAATGGATAATACCAAGGCTGGTGTAAAGCTCCCCCATTTCTTCAAAGTCTTTATCCAACCACCCAAAAAGAAGCCCTGTCATATAGGACGACATAGGAGAAGGGAAATGTTCCTGAGCCCAAAGAATGGCTTTTCGGCGTACCAGCCGTAAATCAAAGTCCTGTTTTTCTTCAAAGCCATGAATTTTTTCTATTTTAAGAAGACGATAGACCCCTTGAGTCCTTAAATACTTCCTGTAATCAAAACCTGAAAAATTTCTTTGCTCTTCTGGAATCTCCAAAGTGCCTTCAAGGTAAAAAGTCCCCTTCACCGCAAGTTTTTTGAAGTATTCTTTTTCTTTTTCCGAGGTCAAGGTGTAAAAAGCTTGGAAGTCGTTGCCGTTCACTTCTCCTCTGAAACTGAGCCTGCTTCCATTTACTTGAAGAGTATCCATATAAGGGGTAATTTTCGAAATTTTTTCTGGTTGCTTTCTTTCTTGTACTTCCGTTTCTTTTTTTATCATGAGTAAGAATAAACTAAAGCACAGTAAAAGAACTAACACACTATAGTATTGACGATAAAAAGCGATGAAGAAACTAAAGAGACTAAGAATAAGTAAAGGCCATGAAAAACTAAAAATAAGAAAATAAACAAAGACTAAGAGATAAACGAAAGAGATAAGCGAAAATTTTTGTTTCATCTAACGGACAGCGCCTTTCTTAATCTACAGTGATTGCTTCTTTTAATTTTTCTAATGTTTTAGGGCCAAATCCACTCACCTTGGTCAACTCTTCCACGGACTGAAAAGAACCATTTTCAGAACGGTAATCCAGAATATCTTGGGCTTTTTTTGCTCCCACACCACTCAGCTGCTGCAATTCAGTTAAATCAGCTGTATTAATATTAATTTTGGTTTTTTCTACTGCCTTGCTGGTATTGTCTTTGGTTTCTAACAAGTGATTTGTCTCTGCTTCCCCTCGCACTGGAACATAAACTTCAGCTTCGTCTTGTAACTTTTTTGCCAGATTTATTCCCTTCCTCTCTGCTTCTTCCGTAAAACCACCAGCACTTGCTACTGCATCAGATACACGATTTTTGGAGGATAGCTTGTAGATGCCTGGCTTTTTGACAGCGCCTTTGACATCAACGATGATTTCATTCTCATCTTCGTCTTCATCTTTTTCGGCTTTTTTCTTTCCTGAAGCTTCCTTGTTCTTGCTCACCTCGGCCCACTCGGAGCGGCTTTCTTCTTGCTTTGGCCTATCCAAGACTTTTTTATTCCAATAAAAGACACCTAAAATAGTCAATGCCAAAACAACTCCAACAATGATTTTCAAATTTTCATTTATATATTCTGTTATTTTTTTCATAGTTCTAAATACGAAAAAACATGCAGTTTTTCACTGCATGTTTTTATAAAAATTTTTTTAAATTCCAAAACTGACGATAAGCAAGCCGACCACTACTAAGACGGCAAGAAAACCAGCATTTACTAAGGCAAAGTATTTTACAAATCCTGCCGTTTCACCACGTGCTTGCACGCGAATGATTTTATAGGCAATCAATGTTGCCATTGATGCTACCATCGTCCCTATGCCACCAATATCTGCCCCGATAACAACAGAAACAGCATGAGGCGTAAAAGGCGATATAAGAATCGGTGCTGCGATATTAGAGATAATCTGACTCATAAAGACCGTACCTAAGAAGGACATTTGTGGACCAACAAAGGTATTGCTAATAAAATCAGTAAGGACTTGAATATTTGCGATATTTCCTACAATCAAGAAAAAGAAAACAAAAGTAAGAAGTAAATGATAATCGACGCCCTTAAAAAGTTCGGGACGATAGAAAAGGACAATGACAGCAACAATGGCTACAGCGAGATAAAAGTTAACATAACCAAATACAGCCGCGGCCATTAAAATCATTAAAGCAATAAAGATTGATGTTTCTAATCGGTTGAACTTGTTTACCTTTGTTTCAATGACCAATGGTTCGTTGTCAATAAATTGACAAGCCAAGTTCAAGAGCAGAAAGCCTGCCAGCCAGAGTAATCCTGTTCCTTTAAAAAATTCTAAATTTGTCAATGCCTGCCCCAAGTGATGCCCTGGGTTTTGATAAAAAGAATATAAATAAAGATTGTGTGGGTTGCCTTGAGGTAAAAGACTTGAACCTGTATGACAGGCAGGGACAATCATCGCGGCTCCAATATAGACAGACTTACGATTTTTTATTTCTCGAGTAATCGTCAAGTAGAGCGGTAAAATCGTCAATATGGTGAGATCATTAGTAAAAAATACAGCAAAAAAGAAGGCCAGCATTGTGGTGAATCGTACAAGCTGACGCGTTGTTTTACTTCTTTTTACCAATGTTTGGCCCATATAAGACAAAATACCAGTAGATCGAAAACCAGCAATAACTAACATTAAACCAAAAACAGTCACAATGACTTTGTTATCAAAAAATTCTGTCTGTATTCCGCCCATGCTCACTGAAATAATGGCGATAATAAACGATACAAGAAAGACCTTATCAACAATAAAAAACTGGGTCAACTTTTTGAAAGCATTGTCTGGCTTTCTTGTGATTTGCTGTTCCATGTTTTCTCCTTAAAAAACTGATTAATTGCACTCCTACAATTATACAACTTTTTTCCATGAAATTACGAAAAAGATTATAAAAAAAGCGGATTTTTTTTAGAAGAATAAATAGAGCAAAGATTACCGGTCTTAAAAAAGTTGCTTCAAATAAATAAAAAGTACTGTTTACAGTACTTTTGTAGTCCAAGATTCACAATTCCAAGTTTCAGTAGCAACATCTTGGTAAAATTCTGGTTCATGTGAAATCAAAAGAATTGTTCCCTTATATTCTTGTAGGGCGCGTTTGAGTTCATCCTTGGCATCCACATCCAAATGATTGGTTGGCTCATCCAGGACAAGAACGTTACTTTCAGCATTCATTAATTTACACAAACGAACTTTAGCCTTTTCACCACCACTTAAAACCGCAACTTTACTTTCGATATGTTTTTTTGTTAAGCCGCAACGTGCCAACGCTGCCCGAACTTCTGCTTGGTTCATTGCCGGAAAAGTATCCCAGATTTCTTCCAAACATGTTTTTCCATTGTCACTTTTCACTTCTTGTTCAAAATAACCAATTTCTAATTTTTCACCACGTTGAACCTCGCCGTCAATGGCTTGTATTTCTCCCAAAATACTGCGCAAGAGTGTTGTTTTACCAATCCCGTTGGCCCCTGTAAAAACAATTTTCTGGCCGCGTTCAGCCCGTAAGTTGAGGGGCCGTGACAAAGGCTCCGTATAACCAATAACTAAATCCTTAGTCTCAAAAATAAGTTTGCTTGAAGTGGCACCTTTTTTGAAGTCAAATTGCGGTTTTGGTCGTTCTGCACTTAACTCAATCATGTCCATTTTATCCAGTTTTTTCTGACGGGACATTGCCATATTTCGTGTAGCTACACGTGCTTTATTTCGGGCAACAAAATCTTTAAGATCTGCAATTTCTGACTGCTGACGTTTATATGCTGCCAGTTCTTGTTTTTTCTTCATTTCATAGACGGATTGGAAGGCTTCATAATCGCCCACATAACGGTCTAAGGAGCCATTTTCCATATGATAAATGATATTGATAACAGAGCTCAAGAAAGGAATGTCATGGGAAATCAAGATAAAGGCATTTTCATAGTCTAAGAGATACTGCTTAAGCCATGCAATATGTTCTTCATCCAAATAGTTTGTTGGCTCATCCAGCATCAGGATTTCGGGTTTTGTCAGCAAGAGTTTTGCCAAAAGAACCTTCGTGCGTTGGCCACCAGAAAGATCTTCAACATCTCGTTCAAAGCCAATTTCATGCAGCCCAAGTCCACGCCCAATTTCTTCCACTTTAGAATTAATTTGATAAAAGTCACTTTGCTCTAGGATATCTTGCAGTTCACCGACTTCTTCCAAAAGTTGGTCCATTTCTTCTGGGGTCACATCTCCCATTTTCAAATAAAGCTCATTAATTTCCGCTTCAATATCAAAAAGATACTGAAATGCACTTGAAAGAACATCACGGATGGTTTGTCCTTTTTGTAACACTGCATGTTGATCTAAGTAACCGACGCGTACTTTTTTTGACCACTCTACCTTCCCTTCATCGGGTTGTAAAGCCCCTGTGACGATATTCATAAAGGTGGATTTACCTTCACCATTCGCACCGACAAGCCCAACGTGTTCGCCTTTAAGAAGACGGAAAGACACATTTTCAAAAATCACGCGCTCGCCAAAGCCGTGGGATAAATTTTTTACATTGATAATACTCATATTACAGCTCTTTCTTTTTACATACTGTTTAATAGTTTAACACAAAAAGTGAAAAGTAGGAAGTTGGGCACCCCTTAAGTAAAGTTTATTCCTCTGTTATTACTTCTTGGATTTTTACTGAACCAGAATATTTTTGTACTGAAATTATATAACAATCCAAAAAAACTCCTTATTTAAGGAGTTTTTAGTTTTTTAATTTGTTTCAGATAAGATGTCTGCGGAAGGCTTGCGAACCTCCCTATCTGCTGGTTCAATTGGGAAAAAGCTTTGCTTTTTCTTTAACCGATACGAGCGTAGATTTTCTTAGGAAAATCCCTATTCGACGATTCAATCGGGAAAAAGCTGTACTTTTTCTTTAACCGATACGAGCGTAGATTTTCTTAAGAAAATCCCTATTCGACGATTCAATCGGGAAAAAGCTTGGCTTTTTCTTTAACCGATTGAACCCTCCATGCTGTAAGAAATCAATCGGTTGAGTTCTACTGCATACTCCATTGGGAGTTCTTTGGTAAAGGGTTCAATAAAGCCCATAACGATCATATCTGTTGCTTCTTTTTCTGTTAGACCGCGGCTCATCAAATAATACAACTGTTCTTCTGAGATTTTAGATACTTTGGCTTCATGTTCCAAGGCCACTTGTGAGTTATGAATCTCATTAAATGGAATTGTATCTGATTTTGAAATGTCATCCATAATAATCGTGTCACATTCAATATGTGATTTAGAATGCGCAGAGTTTTTGTTGAAAGTTACTTGTCCACGATAATTTACGGCTCCGCCAGATTTAGAGATGGATTTAGAAATAATCGATGAGCTTGTATTTGGCGCATTATGAATCATTTTTGCACCTGTATCTTGCTCTTGATTTGCGTTAGCAAAAGCTATGGAAAGCATTGTACCACGTGCGCCAGGACCATCTAAATAGACAGCTGGATACTTCATAGAGACACGTGAGCCTAAGTTACCATCGATCCATTCCACAGTTGCATTTGCCTCTGCTTTGGCACGTTTTGTTACCAAATTATAAACATTATCTGACCAGTTTTGAATGGTTGAATAACGCATGTATCCACCTTCTTCACAGAAGATTTCCACAACAGCAGCGTGCAAGCTGGCTGATGAATAGGTGGGTGCAGTACAGCCTTCCACATATTGGATAGAAGCCCCTTCATCAACAATGATTAAAGTACGTTCAAACTGACCAGATTTTTCGTTATTAATACGGAAATAGGCTTGGATAGGAATTTCACATTTTACCCCTTTAGGCACATAAACGAAACTTCCTCCAGACCAAACTGCTGAATTCAAGGCGGCTAATTTATTGTCTGTTGGTGGAACGAGTTTTGCAAAGTATTTTTTGAAAAGCTCCGGATATTCCTTCAGAGCAGAATCCGTATCGGTGAAGACGATACCAAGCTTTTCAAATTCTTCCTTCATGTTGTGGTAAACAACTTCTGACTCATACTGTGCTGAAGCGCCTGCCAGATAAGCACGCTCTGCTTCTGGGATACCAATTTTTTCAAAGGTTTCCTTAATTTCATCAGGAACCTCTTCCCACGTACGTGCAGGTTTATCGGTGGGCTTTTGATAATACACCACATCATCAAAATCAATGTCTGATAAATCAGGGCCCCATTCTGGGAGATCTAATTTTTTGAAGGCTTCGAAGGACTTGAGGCGGAAATCCAGCATCCATTCTGGTTCTTCTTTTGCGGCCGACATTGTACGAATCACATCTTCTGTCAAACCTGTTCCTGTAGACATGACTAATTCAGCATTATCATGAAAACCAAATTTATATTCTTCTAATACTGGAACTTCTTCTGTCATTATTTTCCTCTCTTTATTTGCATTCTAATGAGACTCAGATACAGTAGCAGTACCCTCTGTCTCAATCGCTTTTTTCAGGGCATTCCAGGCTAGAGTTGAACATTTTACCCGTTGCGGAAATTTCGAAACTCCTGCAAGGAATTGTGCATCTCCTAAGCGCTCTTGCGCTGGCTCTACGTGTCCTGTTACCATTTCTGAAAAAATCTGTGCCAATTCCAAGGCTTCTGTTTTTGTCTTGCCAATCACCGCTTCCGTCATCATGGAAGCAGACGCCGTTGAAATTGTACAACCGTGCCCACTAAAGGCAATATCGCTAATCTTATCTTCTGTGAACGCAACAGTCAAGCGAATGACATCTCCACAGGTCGGATTGTTCAAATCAACAACACAAGCCTGCTGTAATTCACCTGCATGGCGCGGCGCAGAAGAGTGATCAAGAATTACTGCACGGTATAAATTATCTAATTTTGAAAGTGCCATTCTTTTTCTCCGTTTTTTTCAATACTATAAGCCGAAAAACTCTTTTGTCTTCAAAAGAGCATCCACCAGTTTATCGCAGTCTGCTTTCGTATTATAAATATAAAAACTTGCGCGTGCTGTTGACGCTTGACCAAGATAATTGAGCAAAGGCTGTGCACAATGATGCCCAGCACGTACAGCAACACCTTCCATATCCAAGGCTGTCGCTAAATCGTGAGGATGCAGCCCTCGGATATTAAAGGCAATCACACCACTTCGTGCTTCAACAGCTTCTGGACCATAGATTTCTAAACCTTCAATCGCTTTTAGTTTAGGCATCACATAAGCTACAAGTTCTTGCTCATAACGATGAATATTGTCCATTCCTATTGCTTCAAGGTAGTCAATAGCTGCCCCAAGGGCAATGGCACCTGCAATATTTGGCGTGCCTGCTTCAAATTTCCATGGTAGCTCTGTCCATGTGGAGTGACTTTCATAAACGAAGTCGATCATTTCCCCACCAAACTCGATAGGGTTCATTTGATTAAGCAATGCCTCTTTCCCATAGAGCACACCAATGCCTGTCGGACCACACATTTTATGCCCCGAAAAAGCAAAGAAATCTACATCCAAGTCTTGAACATCAATTTTCATATGTGGAACAGATTGTGCACCATCAACAACAAAATAGGCACCGTAGCGATGAACTAATTCAGCCACTTCCTTAATCGGAGTAATCGAACCTAGGACATTCGAAGCATGTGTTAAGCTGACGAATTTTGTTCTGCTTGTCAGTTTTTCTTTTAAGTCATCAATGTCCAAAGCACCATCTTTCAGATAGACAATTTTTAGAATTGCCCCTGTTTTTTCGGCAACTTGTTGCCAAGGGACAAAGTTTGAGTGGTGCTCCGCAACGGAAATAATAATCTCATCCCCTGCTGTTAAGACTTGCTCTGCAAATTTTGAGACCCAGTTTAAACTCGTTGTTGTGCCACGAGTAAACAGTACTTCTTTCATAGAGGCAGCATGAATAAACTTTCGAACCTTTTCACGCGCTGCCTCGTAATCTGCAGTTGCACGCTCTGCCAAGGTATGAACCCCACGATGAACATTAGCATTATCGTGCTCATAATAGTTTCTCAAAACATCCAATACCTGCTGTGGCTTTTGAGTGGTAGCTGCATTGTCCAAGTAGACTAACGGTTCATCATTAACTTTTTGGTTAAGAATTTTAAAGTCTTTTTTTAAGTCAATCATTAGATTGCCAACTTTCTCTCGATAATTGAGATAAATTCATCACGAACGGCTTTAATTGGAATTTCAGTCACAACTGCGCCGAGGAAACCACGAATAACAAGACGTTTAGCTGTTGTTTCATCCAAGCCTCGACTCATGAGATAGTACATATCCTCAGGATCAACCTGACCGATAGACGCGGCGTGTCCTGCAGTCACGTCATTTTCCTCAATGAGCAAAATAGGGTTTGCATCACTACGGGCACGGTCTGAAAGCATTAAGACGCGGCTTTCCTGTTGCGCATCCGCTCCTTTAGCACCGCGCATGATTTGACCGATTCCATTAAACGTTAATGTGCCTCGATCAAGAATAACACCATGTTGCAAGATATGTCCTACTGAATTACGGCCAAAGTTGGTCACCCGAGTATCGATCCCTTGGATTTGTTTCCCCATAGATAAGCCAACAACTTTGATTTGTGAATGACTTCCATCACCTTTAAGATCACTGTCAAAGTCACAAATAACATTGCCGTCATTCATTGTACCGATAGACCAATCGATTGTAGCATTATTTGCTAAATGACCACGGCGACTGATATAAGCTGTTACATGTTCTCCTAAACGGTCAATAGCCGCAAATTTCACTTGCGCGCCTTCAAGGGCGATAACTTCGATAGAAAGATTACCTGTGACCTTAACGTTTCCGTCACCGATACTTTCCAAACGTTCTAAATAATCAAGCTTACTGTTACGACCCGCAATAATTAAGATATGTTTATTGAAAGGCAAATCTGACTCAGAATCCTGATAGAACTTTGCTTCTACAGGGACGTCAATTTCAACATTGTCCGGAATATACAGGACCGCACCGGAGTTAAAACTGGCAACATTACTTGCTGCTAAACGATCTTCTTTATAACTCACAGCTTTACCGAAATAAGCTTCAACTACCTCAGGAATTTCTTCCATCGCTGAAGCAAAATCAGTAAAAATCACACCTTTTTCAGCCAAATCTGGACGCATTTGCTCCATAACATTTTGACTGCCTACTTGTACCAAAAGTGGGTGATTAGGTAATTCTGTAAAGCTTGGGACGTTTCCACTGGGCTCAGAATCCCCTATTTCTGTATTATCCAAGCCCCAACGATTGAATTTCACACGCTCAATATTGGGCATTTCTAACTCTGTCATAGCCTCAAAGGCCGTTTGACGAAGTTCTGACAACCAACTTGGTTCAGCATGCATGAGCGAGAAATTTTTTATTTTTTCATTCATTTAATTGTATCTCCATGATGTATGTGGTGATTTATGACTTCCTGTCCTTTAACACCTCACACGACCTCAACTTATGCTTCTTCCTTATATTCAATCCCTAGTTCTTCAGAGATTTTAGCATAGCCTTCTTTTTCAAGACGTTTCGCAAGTTCGGCTCCGCCCGTCATAACAACGCGGCCTTCCATCATGATGTGAACGACATCTGGAGTAATATAGTCGAGCAAACGTTGATAGTGGGTAATGATAAGGGCACCAAAACTGTCGCCACGCATAGCATTCACGCCTTTTGAAACTACTTTAAGCGCATCGATATCAAGCCCAGAGTCAATTTCATCCAAAATAGCAAACGTTGGTTCTAACATCAAAAGTTGGAGAATTTCATTACGTTTTTTCTCCCCACCAGAGAAGCCTTCATTGAGGTAACGCTCTGCCATCTCTTCTTTCATATTGAGTAATTCCATGTTTTGATCCAATTTTTTAATGAAATCCATAACAGAAATTTTGTCATCTTCTGCACGTTTAGCATTGATGGCTGCACGCATAAATTCAGCATTTGTAATTCCTGGAATTTCAGAAGGGTATTGCATCGCAAGGAATAAGCCCAGACGTGCCCGTTCATCCACTTCTAATTCAAGGACATTTTCGCCATCAAATAGAATTTCTCCTTCAGTGACTGTGTAACTTGGATTTCCCATAATTGCTGCTGACAAGGTTGATTTCCCTGTACCGTTTGGACCCATGATTGCATGTACTTCATTGGTATTAATAGTAAGGTTTACACCTTTAAGGATTTCTTTGTCTTCAATACTCACATGAAGATTTTTAATTTCTAAAGTTGCCATTCTAACTCCTTCAATTCATAAGTAAAATATCTTTTACACTTCACCCTCCATTATAACAAAAAAAACAGACGAAAAGCTCATTTCCGTTCTGTTTTGTCGTGTTTATATTTTCTTTTATGTTTCTTACTTATGACCTGCTCTCGATACTCAGAACTGCCAATAAACCTCAAAACATTAAGAAAAGGTTGGCGATCTTTGCCAAGTATACCGACCAAGTCAATAAAGAGCCCCAGTCCAAGCAGCAAAGCAATAATTAAGAATATTCCACCGATCCGGCTAGAAACTTGCAGGATCAAGGAAATGAAGGCAAAAATCCCAGCTATGCCATAAATAACTAATACAGCGCCTCGATGAGTAAAGCCAATGTACATCAAGCGATGGTGCAAGTGCATTTTATCTGCACTGGAAATTCTTTGATTGTTCAGTTTTCGCCGCACCATTGCCACAATAGTATCTGTTAATGGCACTCCTAAAATCAAAAGTGGTGTCAGGACTGCTACTGCCGTTGCATTTTTTAAACCTTGCAAGGAGACAACCGATATCATAAAGCCTAAGAACAGTGCGCCGGTATCTCCCAGATAGATAATCGCTGGGTGATAGTTATACGGGAAGAATCCCATAATGGCGGCAACTAAGGTAAAAATAGTGATAGGCAAGAAGATACTTGATCCTGGTAAAAAGAAGTAGGACACAATACCCATGGTAAACAGCGAAATCACGGAGACACCACTGGCTAAACCATCTAGGCCATCAATCAAATTGACCGCATTTGTAATCGAAACAATCCAAAAAACGGTAAAAATAAAGGAGAGCCAAGCAGGAAACACAAGAAAAGGACCGCCAAAGGGGATTTTAAGATTGTCAAAGCGTGCATGGGTAAAAAACCATGTAATTGACGCAGCGAGAAGCAACCCCGTCATCTTCATCTTAGGGGAAATTTCTTTGATGTCGTCAATGAGTCCCGTCAGAACAACAATACCCCCTGCTACAATAAAAGGTACAATGTAGCTAGTATAAGTCACAAAATGAGGCTTAATTCCTGCCGCCAACTGTTTGGGACTCATTAGGGGAAGTTGTGGGTAAACAATCATCGGGAGGATAAAAAGTGTCGCAATTGCAAAGGATGCAAAAATAGCTAAACCACCTGCCGAGGGCATTATTTTCGTATTGACACGTCGCTTATTGGGCTTGTCTACAGCTCCAATTCGTCGTGAAATAAAGGTCATTAAGGGTGTGAAAATCAAGGACATTCCAAATGTCACGAAGAGCACGATGAAGAACTCTACTGTGAAGGGAATCCCCTTAATCGGGATTTCTTTTATAGTATCTATCATATCTTAAATTTTTGAGAGAACTTCCAAAGCACGCGTATTGATTAGTATCTCGCCGTATTCTTGTAGGGTTTCACGACTGTTGACCGTTTCCTGGCCGTATTCTAACATTCGGGCACGCATCGAACTTACGGCTGTTTTTCCTTTTGATTTTTGATTGTCCAAAATAATCAAATAAAACTTATCTTGGTAACTGTAAAGTTCAGACTCTTCTGCATCAATTTTAACATTTTTTACCGCTGTCAAAAGTTGAGACATATTTTCAAATTCTAGAGAATAGAAGACAAAATCTGGGTCTGGTTTATTTTCTACTTTTGTTTCTTTCGTTTCAGTTGTACTTGTATCTGCCATTGTTCCGCCATTTTGTTTTAAATCTTCTACACGCCCAAAGAAATCCGTCATCAGCTGCTCAAATTCTTCAGGATCATCCGGGAGATTATTGGGATCAATATCAATATTTTCCTCGGTAACAATGATATTCACCCCTTTAGGGAAAGGTTGAATTTGGAAAGTTAAAAGTCCTGATGAGAATCTTTCCTCAAGTCCTAGTTCTTCTACTAATTCATAAAAAAGATTTTCAACCATCGACTGGTTAGTAAAAAAATCAGAGAGTTTGACATCATGATCAACCAAATCTTGAAAGGTTAGGCTAATCTTTATCGTTTTTTCGTTTATTTCTTCGTATTGCATATTTTTAACCTATTATTCTTCATTATCCTCAATGAGAACCATCACTTTTAGTTTTCATTGCAGAAATATTTTTTTATATTTAACTGTTTCTTCTAATTATAACATATAAAAGGCTGTTCGCGTTTTTTGTCATTCAGGCGGTAACTTTCCTCTTTTTCTTTGTTACTCTTACGAAATTTTTGTATCATTGGAAATTATTATGTTATTTGCCTCTAAAATATATTTTTTTGATAAAATAGTTCTATGATTTATTACATTCTTGCCAATCCCAATGCCGGTTCACGCAAAGGGGAGCGTTCATTGAAACTTTTATTACCCTATCTTGAAAAAGAGGGCCTCTCTTATAAACTCTTTGCGACCGAACATACTGGGCAAGAAGCGTCTTTTATCCAAAAAATTCTAGAAGAGAAATCAACCGAAGACCAGCTTATTATTTTAGGTGGGGATGGCACCATATCTTTGGCCCTAAATGCCTTGCCTGACAACCTGCCCTTCGGTTACATCCCTTCAGGTTCAGGTAATGATTTTGCCCGGAGTTTAGGGCTTTCTTTTGATCCTATCCAAGCCTTCAAGAACATTCGTCAAAATAAAACTAAAGACTTTTACGTTATACATTATAAGTCGCAATCCTTTTCCGGTTATGCGCTTAATAATGTAGGCATCGGTTTAGATGCGGCCATCGTCAAAGCGACCAATAGTGGACGTATGAAAAACATGCTTAATGCTCTCAAGTTAGGCAGGCTATCTTACTTTCTAACTGCCCTTCATGTTTTATTCAGCAAAAAACCCTTTGAGATTAGCGTTTATAATATGAAAAATGCTTTTAAATTTGATAATGCCTTTCTTTTGACCTTTACGAAACATCCTTATTTTGGTGGGGGAATCCAGATTGCGCCAGAAGCAACTAATCTCAGCAAAGAAATTCATTTGGTTGAGTTGGACAGATACAGTATCCCAAAAATATTTTCTTTAATTCCTAGTGTACTTAAGGGCAAGCATTTAGACAATAACCTTTTCCACCATAGTGTTTCCACAGCAGCTGCAGTAACGCCGCAGTCTGTTCAACCCGTTCAAATCGATGGCGAGTCTTTCACAATACAAGCCAATGACACATTGACTCTCACTTCTGAAAAACGAAAGATTATTTGTTAATAAGAAAACGGAAAATGCTCTCTTCACTAAGCGTTCATCTTCCGTTTTTCTTTTACAAAAAAATAGCGATATCGTCATCGCTATTTTTTTATTTTATTTAACTTCTTCAATTTCAGTTTCTGAAACAGTTACTTCAGGAGCATTTGACAAATCTGACAATGGCTCAAGATTACGGTAACGGAACATACCTGTACCGGCAGGAATAATCTTACCGATAATGACATTTTCCTTAAGACCGAGTAAGTGGTCTTCTTTACCGTGGATCGCAGCATCAGTCAAGACACGTGTTGTTTCTTGGAAGGATGCAGCAGACAAGAATGAATTTGTTTCCAATGATGCTTTGGTAATACCCATAAGTACAGGACGTGCTGTCGCTGGTGTTTTACCTGAAAGGAGAGCTTCTTCATTGATTTTTTCAAAGTCAGAAATATCCATAAGTCCACCAGGTAAGATATCGACATCACCTGTATCCATTACGCGGACTTTACGAAGCATTTGGCGAACCATAACCTCGATGTGTTTATCCCCGATTTCAACCCCTTGTGAACGGTAAGTTTTTTGAACTTCACCGAGCAAGTAAGTTTCAACAGATAAAGCATCACGTACTTGAAGCAAGTGCTTAGGTTCGATTGAACCTTGGATCAATTGGTGACCACGGTGGATAAATTCACCTTCTTCAACCATAAGTACATCGGCCATTGATACTGTGTATGAACGTGTATCTGTTTTACCTTTAACTGTGATTTCACGTGTACGTGTCGCAGCATCTTCCACAATAGACTCAACCGTACCCGTAACTTCGGTAATGATTGCTTCCCCTTTAGGATTACGTGCTTCAAAGATTTCTTGTACACGAGGCAAACCTTGAGTGATATCTGAGCTTGACGCAACACCACCCGTGTGGAATGTACGCATTGTCAACTGTGTACCAGGTTCACCGATGGATTGAGCGGCGATTGTACCAACAGCTTCACCAACTTCAACGGCTTCACCTGTTGCCAAGTTTTTACCATAACAGTGTTTACATACACCGTGTGGTGTTTTACATGTAAAGACTGAACGGATTGTAACTTCTTTGATACCCGCAGCAACGATTTGCTTCGCGATATCTTCTGTGATCAATTGGTCATCCCCAATAATCACTTCACCAGTTTCTGGATGTACAACAGTTTTGCGTGTGTAACGTCCTTCAAGACGTTCAACCAACGGTTCAACCATTTCTTTACCTGTTGCAATATCAGAGATCAAGAGTCCGCGGTCTGTACCACAATCCACTTCACGGATGATAACGTCTTGAGCGACGTCAACCAAACGACGTGTAAGGTAACCAGAGTCGGCAGTCTTAAGGGCTGTATCGGTCATACCTTTACGCGCACCGTGAGTTGAGAAGAACATTTCCAAGACAGAAAGACCTTCACGGAAGTTAGAAATGATAGGCAATTCCATGATACGTCCATTAGGGGCAGCCATCAAACCACGCATACCGGCCAATTGTGAGAAGTTGGAAATGTTACCACGGGCACCAGAGTCCATCATCATAACGATTGGGTTAGTCAAGTCTTGTTCTTCAATCAAGCGTTTTTCAAGTGTGTCTTTTGCACCACGCCAAACATCAGTAACCGCATTGTAGCGCTCATCATCAGTAATCAAACCACGACGGAATTGTTTAGTGATTTGTTCCACACGTTTGTGTGCAGCACCAATGATTTCTGCTTTTTCAGGAACCACTGGGATATCCGCAATACCAACTGTTAAACCAGCCAATGTTGATTGGTGGTAACCTAAGTTCTTGAGCAAGTCAAGGAACTCAGAAGTTGTTGTTGTACGGTAACGTTTGAAGACTTCAGCGATAATATTACCCAAGTGTTTTTTCTTGAATGGCAATACTGTATCAATCTCAGCTAAACGTTTATGGATATCTTCACCAGGTTCCATGAAGAAACGGTCATCCGTTTGAGTTGTGATATTCTCATCGGTATTTTCATTCAAGTAAGGCATACCTTCTGGATAAATTTCATTTCCTTCAGGCATGATTGAGTTGAACATTACTTTACCGACAGTCGTAATCAAGATTTTACCTTTTTGGAATTCAGTCCAAGGTTTATTCATTGATTGTGTTGCAATACCAATACGTGTATGCAAGTGAACATATCCATTACGCATTGCAATTTCAACTTCTTCAGGATTAGAGAAGATCATGCCTTCTCCTTCACGTCCTTTTGCTTCCATTGTCAAGTAGTAGTTACCCAAGACCATATCTTGAGAAGGTGTAACGACTGGTTTACCATCTTTAGGGTTAAGGATGTGTTCCGCAGCAAGCATAAGCAAACGTGCTTCGGCTTGCGCTTCTTCTGACAATGGTACGTGAATCGCCATTTGGTCACCGTCAAAGTCGGCATTGTAGGCTTCACAAGCCAATGGGTGCAAACGCATTGCGCGTCCATCAATAAGTACGGGCTCGAAAGCTTGAATACCCAAGCGGTGAAGCGTAGGTGCGCGGTTAAGAAGAACTGGGTGTTCTTTAACAACATCTTCAAGAACATCCCAAACTTCAGCATCTTGGCGCTCTACTTTACGTTTAGCCGCACGGATGTTGGCAGCCATTTCACGTTTAACCAATTCGGACATTACGAATGGTTTGAAGAGTTCGATAGCCATCTCACGTGGGACACCACATTGGTACATTTTAAGTGTTGGACCAACCGCGATAACAGAACGACCTGAGTAGTCGACACGTTTACCCAACAAGTTTTGACGGAAACGTCCTTGTTTACCTTTCAGCATGTGGCTGAGAGATTTAAGAGGACGATTACCGGCACCTGTGATTGGACGACCACGACGACCATTGTCAATCAATGTATCCACAGCTTCTTGCAACATACGTTTTTCATTTTGGACGATAATATTTGGAGCGTTAAGCTCCATCAAACGTTTCAAACGGTTGTTACGGTTGATTACACGACGATAAAGGTCATTCAAATCAGATGTAGCAAAACGTCCACCATCCAATTGAACCATTGGACGAAGATCTGGTGGAATAACTGGAAGCACATTAAGCACCATCCATGCCAATTTGTTACCAGATTTTTTGAAAGCTGTTAATACATCCAAACGACGAATGATTTTCACACGGCGTTGTCCGCTAACATTTTTCAATTCTTCTTTAAGTTCAGCAACTTCTGCATCAATATCAACATCGTTAAGCAAATCTTGGATAGCTTCTGCACCCATCTTCGCAACAAAGGAACCAAAACCATTTTTCAAAAGTTGTTCACGATATTCACGTTCTGTCAAAAGTTGTTTCTTTTCAAGATCTGTTTCCTTAGGATCAATAACGACATAACTTGCGAAGTAAATAACTTCTTCAAGAGCACGTGGGCTCATATCAAGTGCAAGCCCCATACGTGATGGAATCCCTTTGAAATACCAGATGTGTGAAGTTGGTGCTGCCAACTCGATGTGTCCCATACGTTCACGACGTGATTTAGCTGTCGTTACTTGAACACCACAGAGTTCGCAGACTTGGTTTTTGTAGAAAACGCCTTTAAGCTTACCACAAGCACATTCCCAGTCCTTTTGTGGACCAAAGATACGCTCATCGAAGAGACCTTCGCGTTCAGGTTTTTGCGTACGATAGTTGATGGTTTCTGGTTTTTTGACTTCACCAAATGACCAGTAACGAATTTTTTGTGGAGATGCGATACCAATTCGCATGCTCTCAAATTTATTTACATCGACCAATGTTTTCTCCACTTTCTTTGTATTTATTTCTTTTCTGTTGAATGTTTGTCTGTTGACAAGACATTCCTGTGAAGACCGCTCACTGTATCTTTTAAAACACAGTCTTGCCCGAAAATCTTCAATCAACGGACAAAAACTCGTGCGATAGGCAGCAATGTAGAACCTATTTTTTAAAAATAGAAATTATCCATCAAATACAGTTCTACATTACCGCCTAGCACACTTGCACAGCGGTTTACCTTAAAAGGCTTTTATCTTAAATTTATGAGGAAAAGCTATTTCTTATTCCTCATAAGTTTCTTGTTCACAGAAAAGAACAATTATTTTTCTTCTTTTGCTTCGCTAATCAATGCTTGTTCAGTTTCCACTGCTTCAGTAACAATTTGTTCCTGAGCTTCAAGCATTTCTGGCGTAATGTCAATATTTTCTTGACGAACTTCGATTTCATCATCCAGTTCACGAAGATCAAGGACGTTTTTCTCACCATCAAGGACTTTAAGATCCATACCAAGTGCTTGCAATTCTTTTACAAGGACACGGAATGATTCAGGAAGACCTGGTTTAGGAATACGTTCACCTTTCACGATCGCTTCATAGGCACGGGTACGTCCAATCACATCATCTGACTTGTAAGTCAAGATTTCTTGGAGAACATTTGCAGCACCATATGCTTCAAGGGCCCAAACTTCCATTTCCCCGAAACGTTGTCCACCGAACTGTGCTTTACCACCGAGCGGTTGTTGTGTAACGAGTGAGTAAGGACCAACACTACGTGCGTGAAGTTTATCATCAACCATGTGGTGAAGTTTGATCATGTACATGACACCGACAGAGATACGGTTATCAAAGGCTTCACCTGTACGTCCGTCATAAAGTACTGTTTTGGCATCTTCAGCCATCCCAGCTTCCTTCACTGTGTTCCAGATATCTTCATCGCTTGCACCATCGAAGACCGGTGATGCAATGTGAATACCCAATGTACGTGCAGCCATACCTAAGTGAAGCTCCATAACTTGTCCGATATTCATACGAGAAGGGACACCCAATGGATTCAACATGATATCGATTGGTGTACCGTCTGGTAAGTAAGGCATATCCTCTACAGGAACGATATTTGAAACGACACCCTTGTTACCGTGACGTCCGGCCATCTTATCCCCAACGTGGATTTTACGTTTTTGTGAGATGAAGACACGGACCAACTTGTTCACACCTGATGGCAACTCGTCACCATTTTCACGTGTAAAGACACGCACATCGTGGACGATACCGCCACCTCCGTGTGGTACACGGAGTGATGTATCACGAACTTCACGCGCTTTTTCACCAAAGATAGCACGAAGAAGACGTTCTTCAGGTGTTGGATCAGTTTCACCTTTTGGTGTGACTTTACCAACGAGCAAGTCTCCATCTTCAACCTCGGCACCAATACGGATGATACCGTCTTCGTCCAAGTTTTTAAGGGCTTCATCACCAATATTTGGAATTTCGCGTGTAATTTCTTCAGGGCCAAGCTTTGTATCGCGTGTTTCTGATTCATACTCTTCGATAGCAATAGATGTATAAACGTCATCTTTAATCAAACGTTCAGACATGATGATGGCATCCTCGAAGTTATAACCTTCCCAAGTCATATAAGCAACGAGTGGGTTTTGACCAAGCGCCATTTCCCCATTTTCCATTGATGGGCCATCACCAATGATGTCGCCTGCTTCAACTTTATCACCAAGTTCCGCAAGTGGACGTTGGTTATATGAAGTTCCTGAGTTTGAACGACGGTATTTCATGATGTTATAGATATCAAGCTCACCTGATGTACGACGTACACGGATTTCGTCCGCATCTACATATTCAACAGTACCGTCATGTTTAGCGATCACAGCAGCACCTGAGTCACGTGCTGTTTGATGTTCCATACCTGTACCAATCCAAGGTGCATGTGGATCAATCAATGGAACGGCTTGACGTTGCATGTTGGCACCCATAAGGGCACGGTTGGAGTCATCATTTTCCAAGAAAGGAATACAAGCGGCTGCTACGGCGATAACCTGTTTAGGTGAAACGTCCATATAGTCCGCAGTTGAAGCATCAACTTCAATATTGTTACCCACGTGACGGGCCATTACAGTGTCGTTGACAAATTTGTTGTCATCAGTCAATGGTGAGTTAGCTTGGGCAACTGTATAGTTGTCCTCTTCGTCCGCTGTTAGATACTCTACTTCATCCGTAACTGTTCCCGTTGCACGATCAATACGACGGTATGGTGACATGATGAAACCATATTCATTGATTTTGGCATAAGATGACAAGTTGTTGATCAACCCGATATTTGGACCCTCAGGTGTTTCAATCGGACACATACGGCCATAGTGAGTGTAGTGTACGTCACGTACTTCATATGAAGCACGGTCACGTGAGATACCACCAGGACCTAAGGCAGAGAAACGGCGTTTGTGAGAAAGCTCTGACAAAGGATTGTGTTGGTCCATAAATTGTGACAACTGTGAAGAACCAAAGAATTCTTTGATTGCAGCTGTTACAGGACGAATGTTAATCAATCCTTGAGGTGTCATATTTTCATTTTCAGAAGATGACATACGTTCACGGATAACACGTTCCATACGTGAAAGACCGATACGTACTTGGTTTTGAAGCAATTCACCAACTGAACGGATACGACGGTTTCCTAAGTGGTCGATATCGTCAACTTTACCAATGCCTTCAGAAAGACCTAACCAGTAGTTGATGTTAGCAATCACATCTGCTGGCATCAATACACGATTTTCTGCAGGGATTTGACCGTTAGAAATCAATGTCACGACACGTTCTGGATCTTTTGGAGAGTAAACTTTCAAGGTTTGAAGTTCAATCGGTTCAGGAATAACAGCATCGTCAGAGGGTTGATAAACTGTTGTATTGAGCCCATTATCCAAAAGGTTTTCGATAGAATCTAAAACGTCACGTGTTACGAGTGTATCAGATTCAACGAGAATTTCGCCTGTTTCAGGGTCAACGATTGGCTCAGCCAAAGTCAAACCGAGGATACGGTTTTTAAGCGCAAGCTTCTTATTAAATTTATAACGACCTACAGGTGCAAAGTCGTAGCGACGTGGGTCGAAGAAACGCGCAATTAAAAGTCCACGAGAGCTGTCTGCTGTTTTAGGCTCACCAGGACGGAGGCGGTCATAGATGTCTTTAAGTGCTTCTTCAACACGAGTGTCTGATGGGTTTTTGTGAACATCTTTGCCCAATGTTGTATTGAGGAGTTCGCTTGGTCCCATAAGTTCAAGAATTTCATCGTCACTACCAAAGCCAAGTGCACGCAACATTGTTGTAAATGTTAATTTACGTGTACGGTCGATACGTACATAACCAACACCTTTAGCGTCTGTATCTAATTCAAACCACGCACCACGGTTAGGAATCGTTGTATGACCATAAGATTCCAGACCATTTTTATCTGTTTTAAGGTGGAAGTATGAACCTGGGCTACGTACCAACTGGCTAACGATCAAACGTTCAGAACCGTTATTGATGAAGGTACCCATCTCAGTCATAAGTGGGAAATCACCGAAGAAAACTTCTTGTGTTTTCAATTCGCCTGTTTCTTTATTTACAAGGCGGAAAGTCACATGAATCGGTGCAGAATAGTTTGCATCGTGAGCACGGGCTTCATCCACAGTGTATTTAGGGGCTTTCATTTCATATCCAACAAATTCAAGCTCCATTGTGCCCGCAAAGTTGTCAATTGGAAACATTTCTTTGAAGACGTTAGCCAAACCTTCGTCAAGGAAGTTTTGGTAACTTGCTGTTTGAACTTCGATCAAGTTCGGCAAACCAATTACTTCTTTGATTCGTGAAAAACTGCGTCTTGTACGGTGTTTACCGTATTTTACGTCATGTCCTGCCAAGTTGATTCTCCTCATTCTATTTTTCCAGTTTTTCTGGATGTGTTATACAAGATTTGTCGATTTTAAGTTTCTTATGAAAAATTCTGAAAAGTCAGTAGTTTGTCTTTTTCATTACTTTTTAGATTTTTTACAGTTCAGAAACGGCAAAAAAGCAACGAAAACTTGACGTTTCGTTGCTTACAAAACCCGTGGGGACAATATTTCCCACAGAATTTGTCGACAAACCATTACCCTATATTATATCATTTATCGACTATATTTACAAGGTCTAAATGCCTCTGCATTACTTTTCTTTCGGCTTAACTTTACCTCTATCCGTCACTTCAACACCTTCTAATTTTAACAAGCGAATTTGTTCTAGACGCCCTTGACCATGCATCCCTATAGTGCCATCTGCTCTGATGATGCGCCACCAAGGTAAGTGATGACTTTCTGATAAGCCATGAAGTGCTCTGGCGACTTGTCGTGCGCCATTTATTAGGCCTGCTCGTAGCGCAATATCTCTGTAGGAACTCACTTGCCCATAGGGCACTGCTTTGATTTCCTCAAGTATGCGCTGAGTTTCCGGCTTGAGGTCTTCAAATTCCTTTACCATATTTTCACACGTTGGTCAGGCGCGCGGTACATTCCGTCGCTTTCTTGCACATCAAAGGTTTGATAAAATTCTTCTAAGTTTGTGGGTGGAATATTGGCGCGTAATTTGGCTGGCGCGTGAACATCCATGGAAAGAAGCATTTGTTGGAATTCCATGCTGGCTTTCATGCGCCAAATTTTACCCCATTGGCTAAAGAAATCCGCAAGATTAACATCCTCTTCTTTTTGCGCAGCGGTCATCGCGGCCGTAATTCCTCCCTGGTCGGCAATATTTTCAGACACAATCAACTTGCCGTTTGCTGGACCAGCTTCAGTTGCTACTCCATCAAAAGCTGCAATCATTTCCTCTTGTTTCTTCTCAAAGGCCTCATAATCTTCGTCTGTCCACCATTTGTTGAGATTGCCATACTTGTCAAACTGTGCTCCATTATTGTCAAAAGCATGTGAAATTTCATGGGCAATGACGGCACCAATCCCCCCGTAATTTTGGCTGGCTGACTGTTCAAGACTGTAGAAAGGAGCCTGTAAGATAGCTGCCGGAAAAACGATTGTATTGCTGTCAGGACTATAGTAAGCATTGACCATATGAGCCGGCATATGCCACAAACTCTTGTCAACTTCTTCACTAAATTTTTCATAGTGACGCGCAGTGAGTAATTCATCGAAATGACAGGCATCTTCGTAGAGACTACCATTGCCGACTTTAAAACGACTATATATTTCTGGAAGCTTGTCGGGATAGCCGATAAAAACAGTAATTGCACTCAATTTTTCAATCGCCTTATCAATCGTTGCACGACTGAGCCATTCATTTTTGTCTAAGCGCTCTTGATAAACTTTAATCATCTCAGAAGTCATGTGTTTAACGTCTGATTTAGCTTCTTCTCCAAAATATTTTAGACCGTAATAAAGACCAATCACTTGACTGAAGTAACTCTCCGTTATATCAAGTTGATGTTTTTCTTGACTTCTTGCCTCTGATACATTAGATAAAAACCGGCCATATGCAGACCCTAAAAGTCGTAATTCATCCGAAAGTAAACCTGTCGCCTTACGTGCGATTTTCACCAGCATCCAAGCTTTGATTAAAGGCCAATTTTCTTCGTTAATGATATGGTCGAAAGAATCATAAAAACGATTTTCAAAGACAACTACTTTCTCTGGTTCAATATTAACCAAACCCTTGATAAATGAGTCAAAATCTATATTTTTAAAATGTCCCACAAACTCTTTAAAAGGAACTGGATGATAGAGTTCCGCATACTTGGCCCATTCTTCTGCTGTATTCGCTGATTCCACCAAAAGACCATCAAAAGCTACAGCTTTAGCTGCGATTTCTTGGGCATCTTTTTGCCCAAAATGCTCTAATATTTCTTTGGAATTTTCCTGCCAAAAGTTCAAAAGTTCAGCTTTACGGGGATGGCTTTCCTCATAGTAAGTCGTATCAGGTAAAATAAGCCCAGGACCAGTGAAGCCCAAAGAATGGTGCACTGCATCTTTCATATCTGCATCGACACTGATTGAGAAAGGCAGCGGGGCTTGAGAATGAAAAATCAAATCAAGTAAATGTGTACGAAAATCCTCGAATGAATCAAGTCTTCTTACTTTATCCATTTCTCTAATCACGGCAGAGAAATCATTTTTGTTACGATTTTTCCAATCTCCCGCCTTATTGTAGAACTTTATAGCTTCTAGGAGTTCAGGATTATCCTCTGGAAGTTCCACGGACATATGCTGCAAATCGGCTGTTAAGTTTTTTTCATTTTCCAGTACCAATTCGTCAAAAGCAGAGATACGAGGTTTATCAGTTGGTATCTGTGCCTGTTCAAGCCACTCGGCATTTACTGTTGCAAATAAATCATCTTGTATTCGTGTCATTATAACCTCCTGAAAACGTTTTTTATATTATAACATAAAAGAAAAAGCAAACTTCCGAACAGCTCTGCATTCTGAAATTTGCTTTATTTAGCTTTTTAAATGTGTAGTTTTTGACGAAGTCTTGTGCCTCGGCTCCCCATTAATTTTTCAAGTAAGCCAGCTTTGGCTGCAATATAAATGTAGGTGAAGAATCCGCCGCCTCCAGCCACAACTACTACGAGCAAGGCTTTGAAGTGCCCTGGAGAAAGAGGCATCAAAATCAGCGAAATCAATCCATAAAGAACCAGAGTAACAACGGCCATAATTGCCGTAATAATTGAGATACCCATAATTCCTTTCAAGGTGCTCTTTACTCGGAAACCCGTAACTTCATGAATCTTGCGAATAATAATCCATGTCCCATATCCAAAAGCAATAGTTGTTGCCACAAGCGGACCATAAGAGTGGAAAATCATAATTGACGGTATTTGCAAAATCAATTTGATCACTAAAGTGATGATGAAGTAACGCATGGCTACTTTAGAATAGTGCAAAGCTTGCAAGATGGGGGCGACCATCGTGTACAAAGCCAGCAAGAAGCTTTGGAGAACCGCCCAAATAAAGAGTGCAAGCTGCAAACTATTTACTGAACCATAAAAAAGTGTATAGATGGGTGCAGCTAAAATTGTCATGCCTAAGACGGCGGGCAACATAAAGGCCACAAAAAGTTGGAAATCGTAAGAAATCAAATGCGCTGTTTCTTTGTAGTTTTTCTTCACAAAATTAGAGGCAATAAGTGGCAGAGCCACAGCGCCTAAAGTCATCGCTTCACCAATAAGAATCATTGTCAACTTATCGGTATTAGCAGAAAAGTATGAGAAGAAAACTAAAAGCTGTGTATCACTATAGTCAGATACCCACCGCATTACCGTAACAAAGGTCGCTTGGTCAACAATTTTAAAAATTTGAATAGCTGAGCCAATAACGACAAACGGGATAGCTTGGTAAATGGTTTGTGAAAGCAGGCGCCAAGCACTAATTTTTGTAATACTTGGACCTGGATTAATGATCTTGCCAAGCATATTGTTTTTGATCAAATACCAGAGCAAGACAACGCAAGAACCCAGCATACCGATAAAGGCTGCGGTTGTCGATTGAACAACTGCTTGTGTCCAGTCTCCACCTGAGAAGCCAAGTTTCATAATCATAAACGTAAATACTAACATCCAGATTACACGGACAACTTGTTCATAAATTTGACTCAAGGCTATCGGCTTCATGTCATTAAGCCCTTGGAAATACCCTCGAATGACGGACATGGCCGGGAAAATCAGAATGGCTAGCGAAAGCGAGCGCATGACCTCTGTTAGGTTTTCTCCCCCACCTGACATGGCTGCCAATGCTGGCGCACCGATATACATCACACCAGCGGCTACAATACCAAGCCCAACCATAAAAATAAAGATGTGGCGCACTAAACGATTGCTTAGGTTTTCATCGCCCATCGCATTATAATGGGCGACCTCACGCGCAATAGCTACAGGTAGACCCGCCGTTGAAATCAAGAGAAAGAGCGCATAAATATTATACCCCATTGAGAAAAGGGCATTGGCTTCATTATTGTGTTCTCCCATCCACGCAAACCACGGAATGATGTAAATCGCACCCAAGAGACGTGATAAAATATCCGCGAGAGTAAACCATAAGGTCCCGCGCATCATCGTATCCTGCTGTGCTGCTTTATTGTCTCGAATCTCTTTACGCTTGGTTTCCGCATCCATTTGCTGGAGCTTTTCTTCCATGCTGAGATTATCAGTCATTTCTGTACTATTCATTTTTCTATTTTACCATGAAGTAGGCTTTTTTGACAATAAAAGTTTATGACACAACCAAGACAGGCCAAGTTCTATTTCGAACTCCCACTCCCAGATAAACGAGTCGCGTTCCTTTATTTATTCGAAGCGTGAGAGAGAATGAGCTTGAAATTCCAGAATGTTCGACTCAGAAGTAATGCAGAAAAAAATGTCACAGTATAAAAATTAAAATGAGTTAGGAGCAGAATAAAGGCGAGTCCCAGAATCCCTCCAAAAAAATGCTCCTTTATCTGTTGCTGTATACACATTAACTTTAACATACGAATACTGGTAAAATATGCCCGGATTACCGTGTTTGTCACGATTAAGAAGACCGTCACCAACACTACGATTACATCCAGGGACGAGGTTAAGGTAAAGATAGTGAGAGCCATGAAGTAAGAAATGACCTGGATTTTCGGCCATTGTTTTTTGTAATAACCTAGCTCCTCTGCTCTTTCCATGAACGCTACTTTTTGGAAGATAAAACTACCTATGTCACTCAGAATGAAACTGCTCTGAATGACCACAAGAAGCCCTAGAAGCGAATCAAAATCTGTGAATACACTGTCCTCGGAAATAAAGATAAGAAAACTGCCAGTAAGAAACATCAGACCGCTAAAAATATATGTTTGACTATTTTTATTCATGATGTGAACTAATAAAAGAGGCGGAAATTTCCCATTGTATATAGGGCTGCGCCTGCTGAAACACCAATCACAGCGGCAACAGCCCAATTCCAAGCTGCGACTGTTGCTATTTTAGCCGCAATGACTCTGTAGCTATAAACATACACACCACGCGCGATAGCCTTAATTTGTGACCAACCAAAACCTACTGCAGTTAAAGCTCTGCGCATGCCTACTGAACGCTGCCACAAGCCTTCTAAGTTTCGCCCCACCGTGCGTAGCGCGAAAGCCCGAGGAGCCAATAGTGGAAGAGTTTGACTTGCCAGCAACTCCACTTCCTTTTGTCTCAAAAAAGCAAGATCAGCGTCATCAAAATCAATCTGTTCCAGTAAATCTAAAGCTTCGCTTTGTTGTGACTTGACTTGAATATCGTTCGCTTGTACTAGCCCTGTCATAGATGGTGCAACTGTCGAAAACAAGAGCGTAAATGCAGCCATACCCACCATTATTTTTTTACTTTTTTCCATTAAATTTTCCTTTCTGCGTCTATTATTTTTTATGTGTGAATTCTTCAGCAAAGATACGAATAATACTTGAAGCACCTCATCAACCCTATCCGTTTATATCGCTTACAGTTAGTCTATAACACAATTACAACCAAAGCCAGTTATCACTCATGCTTAAATTACTATATATTGACAGCTCTTTATGGACTTAGTGAATGGAGAAATTACCAGAACTCACCTTTTTCTTGCTCATTTACCACAGTTTCAAAGCATAAATATATTAAAATTCTAGGAGTCTTTTATGAAAAAAACACTACCCATCGGAGAGGTATATCGTTATTTCCGTACTTCTAAAAATTTCGCACTTAAGGAAGCTGCTAAGGACTGCCTCTCTCCTTCCCAACTTTCTAATTTTGAAAACGGACGGAGCCATGTTTCTTGTCTTGCTTTGCTCTATCTCCTGAATAACATCAACGTGTCAGCTCACGAATTTTTTCACCACCTCAATGCCCAACTTCATCACTTGGACTGGTTTGAAGAACGGGACAGGGCACATCTAAACCGTAATCCGCTCCATCTGCAAAAAATTATTCAAAGATATGAAAAATTACTTGGACAAAATGCGTCTTTCTCCCAAAGGTTAAACTTGGACAAATTCCGCTTAGAGGCAACCCTGCACCAGATAGATGCCCATTTCCCTCTCTCTTCTAAACGCCTCACTGCCACGAAACAATACTTAGAGAGCATCAAAATATGGGGTGACTACGAATTCGACTTATTGAGTGACATAGCTATGCTTCTAGACTTAGGCAGCTTATCAAAGTTTAGCCATAAAATACTCAAAACAGCACGATGCAGGAGTACTCATCCTCTTACTCAAAAAGCTCAACTAAAGGCTGTAATAACCCTCCTTGCGATTTTTATTAAACATAGACAGAAGTTTTTAGCGGAAGAACTGCTTCATTTTATTGATTCTTCAAATATTCCAGAAATTGATCTTTTTGAAAGAGTGAATTTCATGTATCAAAAAGCGCACTTTGAAGTGGTTTTTGGAGATAGGCGCTCTATAGAAACAATGAAAAAATGTCAATCTATCTTTGAACAGTGTGCATCCTATCAAATGGCGCAGAAATTTGCAGAGGAAATTAAAAGCTTAGAGGCTCTCTTCAAACCAAATAAGCAAGATAAACAACTCCTCTAAGCCTCTCCTCTCTTGTTAGCGAAAACATGAAACGGTTATCAAGTTACAAAAACAGGAGTGAAAATGGTATAATTAAGCCTACGTATAAGAAAAAAGCACCTATCCACATTTAAGTGACGTGCCTTATAATTTAGCTCCCTTCCAGAGTTAAATGGTATAAATAAAGGAGGCAGAAAAATCCATGCTCAAAATACAAGATGTTTTAGAAATTCTGAAAAAAGACGAGAACTTTCACGAGATTGTCTTTAAAAAGGAATATTACTATAACTGGGAAGAAGATTTTACCTTCGATCAATTAAGCTATGATAGCCGAAACACTTCTGCATCAACCCTCTTTTTTGCGAAAGGGCTAAATTTTAAAGCAGAGTATTTAGAAAACTTATCGGCACCTTTCTACATTTCCGAAATAGATTACGAAGTGGACATCCCTGCAATCATTGTTTCGAATGTTAAGCGTGCAATGAGTCTCTTGGCTCAAGCCTTTTATGCTTATCCACAAAACGAACTCCAAATATTAGCTTTGACTGGAACAAAAGGGAAAACAACTTCTGCTTACTTCGCCAAATCAATCTTAGATGAGATGAACGGACAAAAAACAGCCTTGTTTTCTACGGCAGAAACAACGCTTGATGGAAAAAATTTCTTCAAATCTGAGTTAACCACACCTGAAAGTCTTGACTTACTCAAAATGATGCGCCAAGCTGTGGATAACGGAATGACACACCTTGTGATGGAAGTAAGTTCACAAGCTTACAAGACTGAGCGTGTCTACGCTATTAACTTCGATGTTGGTGTCTTCCTCAATATCTCTCCCGACCATATCGGCCCCGTGGAACACCCTACACTTGAAGATTATTTTTACTGCAAACGACAACTTTTACATCATTCCGGTTACTTTGTCGCCAACAGTGAAATGACCCATTTCAATGTGATTAAACAAGAGTTAGAAGAGCTTCAGATCCCCCATGATTTTTACGGTGAAAACTCTGACAATAAAATCATCGAATCTCATGCACACGATTTTACAACAAGTGGTAAAATCGCTGACCATTTTGACATTCGTTTACTCGGAAAATTCAACCAAGAAAACGCCTTGGCCACAGCTTTAGCAACCCAGCATCTCGGAGCAACAATCGAACACATTAAAAAGGGCTTAGCGAAAGCCGTTGTCCCTGGGCGCATGGAGATGTTAACGACAAAAAATGGTGCACGAATTTATGTCGATTATGCCCATAATGGTATCAGTTTGAAAAACTTAGTGTCTGTTGTCGAACCTCATCATAGCGGTAAAATCGTCTTGGTTTTAGGGGCTACAGGGAATAAAGGTGAAAGTCGTCGTAAGGATTTTGGCCAAGTTATCGAAGCACATGAACGCTTAGAAGTCATCCTCACTCAGGATGATTCTAACCATGAAGACCCGAAAGCCATTGCGGATGAAATCGCAAGTTACGTTTCACGCGCCTGTGATTTTGAAGCAGATCGAGCAGAGGCTATAAAACAAGCCATTCAACGTGTCACAGATCAAAATGATGCTGTTATTATTGCTGGAAAGGGCGCGGACAAGTTCCAGTTGGTCAATGATAAACGTGAACCTTATCCTGGGGACAGGGCCGTAGCTGAACAATACCTTTAATAAAACGTACTCTAGTTAAAAAAAAACAGAAATTCCGTTGCGAATTTCTGTTTTTTTCTGCTCACTAAGCGCGAACTTTTTTTTGCTTCAAGTCTTTCCACGCCTATACTGCACTTTTTCAAGCATTATTGGAAAGTGAACACTTTATAGACCGGAAGTCCAGGCCCCGTCTTGGTCATGGAGAATGAGGGCGGGGCGAGGCCCAATATTGTTATTATTAGTAATATTATTGAGAGGCGCTATCAAACCCCCGTGATAAAAAGGAATCGAACTATTGAGATAGATAATCCATGAAGTATTTGGTGCAGAACGTGTACGTAAGGACCATGTTATATTATTCGAAGCTAATCTTGATTCCCGGGTGGGGAAAGCCTTTCCAGGGCCAGATACTTGCGCTAGATCAGCCAGCGAAAGGGCGAAAGCCTTTCTTTCTCCACCAGGGGTATAGACGGTGAGGTCCTCTCGCATGGCCGCTGGTACGGAAGAATGGTTCATATCAACTAGCCAAGTATTTTCACCTCCTACCCATAAGTCAGTTGGATTAGAGGCAGAACCAACTGGAATCGGAAATTCATCACGATTCCACCAGCCCGTGGGCTGATTGGCAAAGGCATCGGGGAAAGTCGTTTGCACAGGTTGAACTTGCCTTCGGATAACGCTAGGTAAGGCATCATGGAAGTCACGCATGCGCCCGTCAAACTCTGAACCGTTGTAGCTGGTTGTTCCTGCCACACCCCATGGGCCAGCTGGCAAGGCTGCATTAAGAATCACCAAGTGATTGCCATTGCCCTTGTTTTCAAGGTAACGGTATTGGGTGCCACGCATGTTGAAAACCTGTCCAGGCATCAGCTCACCAAGGATAGGCAGACCATGGCGCACTTCATCGACTAAGGTCTTGGCCAGGTCACTGTGGTTCTCAGCATCAGACCAGAAACTATTGACAGTATTATCTGTATTGGCTACCATATTAGGCACAACCTTAATCCCATAGTAAACATTGCCTCGGAGACCACTTGTTATAAAGGTCGCTTGGTCCAAGAGGAAGGATGTGGCTTCACCTGGAAAGAGCAGGTTGGCCCAGTAGGCCCAGCCCGTTTGCGGGTCGACCACCCAGAAGTTGCCGACACGGTCTTGGACAGACAGTGCATTCCACTGACTGAGCAACATGACCGGTTGGTCCTGCACGACAGTTTGACGCGCGGTATGGGTGCCACTCTGGGTATCTGGTGGGGTCCCCAGGAGTGATGTTGCGGTATCCCCTGCATTCCAGTAGCCCTCGGTGCCGTCTCCAGGATGCGTCACCCCTGTGGCATCTGCGCCAGCATTGGTCCCATTGGGACTGGCAGAGGTATCGGCTTCTTCTCCTGACCAGTTCCAGTCACGACCGTCTCCGGCAGCGGCTGTCTTGTGGTCCGTGCGGCTATGGTTGAAAGTCGGCATGTAGTAAGGCGCATCCAATAATTGACCTGAACCGTCTGTCGCTACGCGCGGTTGCCACCCCATCGTCCATCTGGCTCTGCTATTAAAGACAGCGCCTGCTCCCACTCGATCCCCGACAGTGTTTCCCGCGGCCGCTGGAGTCCAAGGGGTCCAGGTGGTTGGGTCTGCCTTGAGGGGTTGCACATCTGTGTCGGCAGCGGCGTCAGCCTGAACCATAGAGACACCATCAATCTCCATGTACTCCAAGAGCTTGATACGGACTAAGATGGGGGCATCGCCGAAGTTTTCGACAAAGACATCTTTGTTCCCTGACACCTCGTCAAAATAGTCGTGCAGGCGTCCCACTTCTTCAAAGCCCAACTCAACATGGCGGTCATTGATGGCTCTCTGTGTGAAGGAGAACCAGGTGTAGGTCCCGGCAATCAAGAGGAGAAGAGCCGCTACTAATAACAGCCCCTTAATTTTTTCTTTCTTTTCCATATCTTTCACCTTTCCTTGTTCTGCATTTTCATCACGAGCGTAACATTCACATTACAATTATACAACAAAAAGAGGGCAATAAAAAACAATTTCATAAGAAAAAATTAAGTAAATTAGAGGTCAATGAGAAAAGCTGAAGTCCCAAAACGAGAATGTCGCCTGCCTTTCACTGTGGCACACTTATTCTTTTGGAGCGAATAAAAAAAGCAGCCTAAGCTGCTCTTTTTTTATTTGGCATTATGTAATTCATCTTCAGAAAGATCTGTTAATGAAGCATATTCTGCAGGGTAACGTTTTTTGTAGCGGTTCATCATGAAGAAGGCTACCAAACCAAAGATAACTGGACCAGCAATCATTGATACAACGGTTTGGATTGTATCGCCAAGAACTGCAGAGCGCTCAGCAACTGGCAAAGCAAAGTAATCTGTGATCGGTTGGATTACTGTGAAGGCATTTGCAAAAGCAACAACAAGGAATGTTACTGTTACAGCTGCCATGGCTACACCTTTAGATTTATAAAGCGTAAATGGTTTTTCAATATTATCATTGAGTTTGAATTTTGCATAGGCAATGACGATAAAGAGGTAAGGCAATGTCATCGCAACATTGGCCATATTTGTCAAGATGGCAAAGAATTTCGCCGCTGCTTCTGCACCACCACCAAGGTTAATAAGCATGTTCAATAAGATGATCACGAAGACGATAACAAATTGGATAACCATTGCAAATTTAGGCATGCCTGATTCTTTATCAAGTTGTCCGTAACGCCCTGGCCAAAGTTTATCTGGTGTACCAGAAATAATTTGTTTAACTGGGCTGTAGATCAATGTAAAGAAAGCACCCATTAATGAAAGCAACATTGCAAGTCCCATGTAACGGGCAAGGATTGAACCGATAACTACCGCACCTGAATGACTCATACCAAAGGCAGCTCCAAGCGCTTCCCCAAGATATTGCATTGTGACATAACCGGCATTACCAAGGTTGATTGTTCCAGCTTTTACGCCTTCGTAGAATGCGCCACCTGTTTGGTAGTTCATGAAGAAACCAACACAGAGAATCATTACAGAATAACCGATAGCAATGATAAGCGCTGATGTTACAACACCACGAGGGAAGTTTTTCTCAGGTTGGTCTGTTTCATCAACCAAACCACCAACAGCTTCAACACCACCATAAGCAAAGATAGCAAATACCATGAACGCAATAAATCCAATCGCAGAACTGTTATTGAAGTTAGGGTTAAGGCTTGTTACAAAAGCTTCCGCAGTAATTGGTGTTGTTGGATGTCCATTAAGAATAAGTACTAAGAGCGCACAAATCAAGAGAATTGCATTCAATGAAAGAACAGCAATACCACCAAGTGTGGCGAATTTTTTAACGGCATCCAAACCACGAAGCGCAAAGAAAGTGATTGCAGCTACCCAAATCATAGCAATGATGGAGAGAATCCATGGATCTGGTACATGAAGCGAGTTACCAAAAATCATGTTTGTGATCGGTACCATGATACCATTTGAAACGTTGACCATCCACACCAAATATGAAGCGTACCACATAAATGTTCCGACGAAGGCGAAAGTTGGACCAACTGCTTTCTCCATCCAAGAATAGATCCCACCTTTTTCTTCTTTGAAAGCTGAACCAAGTTCAGTGACCATGAAGGCAAAGGGCAGGAAGAAGAATAATCCACCCACGATATACCATGGAATCGCAGCATAACCCATCATGTAGAATGCACGTGGGATGTTGTTAAATCCATATACTGACGTGAAGATCATCAGGCATAAGCCGACAAGAGAAAGTTTCCCTTTTGCTTTATCAGACATCAAATGTCCTCCTTTTTTTATAATCAGATTGACTGATTGAAAATATTTGTAAATCAAGTAACTTAACGCACTTGTATAATTACCATAAGTAAAGGTGAGGGGGGAGTTTTACTCCAACACCCAACAGTGAATTCTATTGTCTTTTATAAAAGATAGAATAGAACAATCATAACTAGAATTCATTATAATTGTGCGACAATTTTAAGAAAAACCTAAAACAGGCCGCCAGAAGGCGACTTGTTTATTGGTTTATTTATAAGAAAAGTAACTTTTCTCGAAAAATTCACGGATAGAAAGATATTCTCCCCAACCTTAAGAACTATTTTAGCTTATTATGCTTTATTTTTCAACTTTATTATTGAGTTTAAGCATTTCGAGAAGTACATCCACTGCTTTTTCCATAGTTTGTAAGCTTACAAACTCAAAACGGCCGTGCATGTTTTCACCACCCGCAAAGATGTTCGGTGTTGGCAAGCCCATGAATGAGATCTTAGAGCCATCTGTACCGCCGCGAACAGGTTCGATTTTTGGTTCGATACCCAAGTTTTTCATTGCTTCTTCAGCGAGATCAATGATTGACATGTCTTTCTCAATAACTTGAGCCATGTTGTAATATTGGTCTTTGATGGTAGCTTTTACGCGTTCAGAGCCAAGTTCAGCATTCATTTTATCCGCAATTTCTTGCATCAAGGCTTTACGTTCATTAAATTTATCTTCTGCATGGTCACGGATAATATATTGTGCGCGTGCTTCTTCGACAGTACCGTCTAATTTCAAAAGGTGGAAGAAACCTTCGCGTCCTTCTGTTTTTTCTGGACGATCAAATTCTGGCAATTGCGCATGATAATCCATTGCTAATTGCAAAGCGTTAACCATTGTATTTTTGGCTGTACCTGGGTGAACATTTTTACCTTGGAACTCCAAAACAGCACCGGCGGCTGAGAATGTTTCATATTCCAATTCGCCAAGCGGTCCACCATCAACAGTATAAGCAAAATCAACATTGAAATCTTCAACATCAAAGCGGTCAGCCCCTGTACCGATTTCTTCGTCGGGACCAAAACCAATACGGATTTCACCATGTTCAAAGTCAGGGTTGATATTGATTAAATAATCAGCCAAAGTCATAATTTCAGCGATACCAGACTTGTCATCCGCACCCAATAGTGTTGTACCATCTGTATGGATCAAGGTTTGACCTTTATAGTTTTTCAAATTTGGGAATTCTGCTGGATCAAGAGAGAAACCAGAATCGCCAAGCTTAATCACAGACTCTCCATCATAGTTTTCAAGGATTTGAGGATTGATACCTTCGGCATTAAAATCTGCTGTATCCATATGAGAAATCAAGCCGATTTTACGGACGTTTTTGTCCGTTGTTGCTGGGATAGTCCCTACAACGTAACCGTTTGATTCAAGATAGTGGACATCTTGAATACCAATTTCGCGCATCTCATCTGCCATTTTATGAGCAAAATCAACAAGGGCAGGAACAGATGGCACAGTGGTTGAATTTTCATCTGAACGTGTGTTTACTTTAACGTAATCAAGGAAACGGGGTAACAATTTTTCGTATTTCATTTTTATCCTCCTATGGAAATGAAGTTCTTTAATACCTTTGTTTGTTGGATTTGCGCAGAGATGAACTCTTGAGGGGAATCAAAGTGAATTTCTTCAAGTTGAAGTGTATCGTCAAAGGCAAGATTTGACGTAAACTCTCGTTCACCTACTACAGAAATATAGCCATATTTTTCTAAGGCTCTGATGAAAATATCTGGACGTGCTTTGACCATCTCTTTACGTGTAAATTTGAGTAAAAAACTGGTCATGTATTTCAACGCATACTCTGGGTCAACATCACCCATAAGCTGATATACTTCTTGTTCAAGTATTGTGAGAGGTAGATGATGCGCCACCTTGTAAAAATAGTTAAATAAGCTATCTGTGGTCAAATCATACCGACTTGAAAAGTGTAATGTGATTGAATTGGTTTTATTTTGGAGTTTTTGCTGAACAATAGACTGCTCAAGCCTCTGTTCCACTTGACTTCCAGCTGCCACAAAAAAGGGCTCCTCATAGACATTAATAGCTACAGGACTTGTTTTTGAAGCAAGGTCAACATCGGCATCAGTAAAAACTTTAAAATTATTCCCATAACGTTTATCCTCACGCCAGACAAAACCAGCCGCAATGAAGCTATCAAGTTGACGATCTAAGTTTTTCTCTTGTTCAAATACTTTATGAATTTGGCGTAAGGTTACATCTTCATGCACGTGCAGATAATTAATCAGTTTTAAGAAAAAAGGCTGACAAGTCAGCCTATTTTCATTAAAAACGCGAATAGGCATTATTTGTTAAACTCTTCAGTAAGTTGTGGTACAACTTGCTTTTTACGGGAAACGGCACCAGCTAAGAAAGCATGGTCGTCTTCCAACGTAAAGTGGAAAGCTGCTTCAACTTTGTCTTTGTGGCTACCGATTTCGACAATTTCTGAGTTAGAATTTACGATATCTGTAATCATGAAGACAAAGTCATCATAATGTTCAACTTCCATTGCTTTCTTGATGGCAACTTTGACATCGTGTAAGCGTGAAAGTACATCTTGAATTTCAACTGTATTTACTTGAGCGATACGGATACGACTGCCATTAAGTTCAAATGTTTTCGCATCAATATCAATGAGTTCATCTGCTGACTTGTTGTCCAAGTTTGTACCAGCTTTAAGCATAGCCATACCATATTCTTGGAGATCAACACCAGCAATTTTTGCCAATTCTTCTGCAACTTTATGATCTGTTGCGTGTGTTGTTGGTGATTTCAAAAGCAATGTGTCTGAAATCAAACCTGAAAGTAAGAGACCAGCTACTTCACGTGGAATTTCAACACCTGCTTCAAGGAATTTGCGGTAAACAATTGAAGAAGCTGAACCCACAGGCTCAATTGTCATAAACAAAGGGGAAGCGGTATTGAAGTTGGCCACACGGTGGTGATCCACAACACCAAAGATGTTTAATGAAGCGATATCTGCGATTGATTGTTGGAATTCATTGTGATCCGTCAAGATAACTGTATCCACGCCTTCAGCTGCTGCTGATGTTACAACACGTGGTGCTTCTACACCAAAATAGTCCAATGCAAATTGTGTTTCTTCATTAGGTGTACCTAATGCAACACACTCTGTATTCAAAGCGCCAACTGGACGATGGTTGCTCAAATATGAGAAACCATAAGATGATGCGATTGCGTCTGTATCTGGTTTTTGATGACCAAAGACAAAAATTTTATCTGACATTTCTTTTACCTCATTTATATATTTATATTCGCTTCATTATATCAAAAAAAGAGGAGTTACGCACGCTTTCAATCTATTCCTACAAGTGTTTTTGCCTTGATCTTGGCAATGAAAAAACTCGAAAGCCAAATTTGGCCTTCAAGTTCTATCTAATTCTCTCTAAATATTCTTGATAGCTTTCTGTACCCATGATTGCTTTCGCATTGGATACACGTTCTTTTGTCGGAGGTTTGACACCAGCAAGTGGGTATTTCCACCCGAGTTCGCGCCATTTGAACTCACCCATCGTATGATAAGGTAAAATTTCAAATTTCAGCACATTATCCAAGGTTTTAACGAATTCCCCTAGCTTTTCTAAATCTTCGTCAATATCCGTTTCACCTGGTACAAGCACGTGCCGAATCCACATGGCTTGCCCCTTATCAGAAAGGTAGCGGGCAAATTCTAAAATATTTTCATTAGGGTGTCCCGTCAAAGCTTTATGACGTTTTGAATCAATTTCTTTCAAGTCCAGCAAGACAAGGTCTGTGACTTCCAGAAGCTCATCAATACGAGAGGTAATGTATTCGTCTGTTCTAAATGGACGTGCTGAAGTATCTAATGTAGTATGGATACCTAAGCTTTTAGCGTATTGGAAAAGAGCGATGACAAAGTCAATTTGCAGCATGGCTTCACCACCTGATACAGTGATACCCCCTTTTTCACCCCAAAATCCACGGAAACGAAGTGCTTCGTCCATCACATCTTCTACCGTACGTGTCGTTGCTTTTTCGTTTTTCAGAGCCCATGTATCTGGGTTATGACAATATTTGCAACGCATTTGGCAACCTTGCATAAAAATAATGAAACGTACCCCTGGACCATCCACAGACCCAAAGGATTCGGTAGAGTGAATCAGGCCGGTTACTTTTTTGGCTTCTTCAATATATGTATCAGTCATAAGCTTTTCCTCTTCTTCAGTATGCTTTTATCATACCTCAAATCTTACTTATTATCAAATCCTTTTCTAGGCTCTTAATTTTCCATCATCAAACAGGTTCACCACAAAAGTAATCACACAAAGAAGCAAAGCCAAGAAGAAAACATTGTGCAAAGCGCCAAGAACGATTTGCTCTAATTGGCCATGAATTTTCTCAGGCACAACTGCATTGGAAGCTGTACTAATAAATTCGTTCACGTTCTTAAAGGTGACTTCAGGAAATTTACTAAGCCCCGCATTAATGCCTAAGGAAAAAGCAAGCCCCAATATCCCGGTCATCATTGCCTGACCCAAAGTTCTCCCTAACACAACGAGAGAACTTGCTTGGCCCACCATTTCAGCAGGAACCATTTTTTGTGCCAAAAGTGTTGTTGTTGAAAGTATAACCCCCATAACACTTCCTGTGAAAGCTGAAATAATGTAGAAACCTTCGATCGGGAAAGCAACGCTCGAAATAACCAACGGAATATAGACAAGGATAAGAATTCCCACTAAAACGGCATAAAGTCGTTTCGGGGCAAAACGGCGCAAAAGAAAACCAACAAAGAAACTGGTCACCATCCAAAACAATGACGTAGGTGTTAAAGCAAGTCCTGCGACAAAGGCTGGAACACGATAAATGGCTTGTAGCCAAATAGGGAAGTAAATATTGAAAGCAATCAAACAGCCGCTTAAAAGCATCGAAATAATAATCTGGATACTGAAAGTCCTTGTTTTAAACATTTCTAAATTAAATAAAGGATCGACCGCTTTTTTCTCTGTACGAATAAAAATGATGCTGGCAGCAACAATCAAGAAGAGAAGCACCACCTCTAAAAGCCAATTGATTGTGGAAGCTGACATTTCTTGAAACATCAGCAATAATGAAACTAAAAGCACAGATAGCGAGGCGATACCTGCCCAGTCCATTGGTTGTTTCGCTGTTTTTTCGTGCACGTCCTTATACCCAAAAATTGTAAGTAAAAGTGTGATTAATCCCAAAGGCACATTGATAAAGAAAACCCAATGCCAACCCAGCGTATCAACAATCCACCCGCCGAGCAAGGGACCTACTAAAGCCGAAATAGCCCAAGCTGTATTGTTCAGCGCCATGATTTTTGCACGCTCTTCAAAATCAAATAAGTCAGCAATAATTGTAAATGTTAAGGGCATCACAGCTCCTGCACCTATACCTTGAATCGCTCGGAAAATAATAAGGAAGAGCATGTTGGGTGCAATACCACAAAGTATCGAACCTATCACAAAAGAAACAAGTCCAAAGATAAAAATATTTTTCCGTCCAAGATTATCTGCTAGTTTTCCATAGATGGGCGTTGCAATAGCTGAAATAAGTAAATAAATGGCAAAAACCCAACTCTGGAGTTCTAGGCCTTTCAACTGTGAAATAATGGTTGGCATAGCTGTGGTCACAATCGTAACCTCAACAGATGTCATGAATGTGGCAATAAAAATAGCTATGACAATAGCCAAATGTTCTTTTCTTTTCATATTCCCTCCTCTGTTCTGTATCTTCATTTCTTTTACATTTTATCATAGTTTTTTTCAGAAAGTCAGGACGGCAAAATAAAAAGATAGATTAATTTTAATCTATCTTTTACTTTTATTCAGGAAGTTCCACATCGAACTCCACACGAAGTTTTAATATACGGTTTCCATCTACTTCTAGGCTTGTGAGTGAGAAATGATCTTCTAAGTTATCAATCTTACACATCACTTGCTGCCCTTTTTCTGGAATTTGTCCTGTTTCTGAAAGGAAGAAACCAGCCATTGTGTCTACATCTTTGTTGACCAAATGTGTGCCAAATTCGTCATTAAAGTCATTGATGGTCATTTTACCTTGGACCACATACATGTTCTCGCCAATCTTATGAACTTCGGCTTCTGCGATATCCGTTTCGTCTTCAATCTCTCCGACGATTTCTTCAATCAAGTCTTCAAGTGTGACGATACCTTCAACGCCCCCATATTCGTTCAGCAGAATAGCCATTTGATTTTGGGTATTCCGCATCTGGAGCATCAAGTCATCCACAAAGACTGTTTCAGGAACAAAGAGAGGTTCTTGCAACATCTCACGGAAATCAATGTTATCAAAACCATCAGCAAAGCCTCGAGCTAAGATACGTTTGGTGTGAATAATCCCTAAGATGTTGTCTTTATCATCATCATAAACAGGAACACGAGAGTAAGACTCGCTGAGCATTTTCTCAATATTTTCACGTGGATCATCATTAATATCAATCATGAAAGCATCCGTACGTGGAACCATAATTTCACGTGCTACAAGTTCATCAAGACTGAAAACACCTGTAATCATTTCACGTTCAGAATCATCCAAGGCAGTTTCATCGGTGTGCACGAGATACTCAATCTCATCACGTGTCATGTCATCGTCACTGCTGTCAAACTTGATGGGGAAGATTCTTGCAAGTCCATTAATCGTAATGGTCAACAACCAAATGAAAGGTTTTAACACTACACCAATCGCCATCAGGGGACGAACCATTTTCAAAGCTGCTTTTTCTTTAAGAGCCTGAGCGATACGTTTAGGGAAAAGCTCACCAAATACAATCGTAAAGAAAGTCAAAATAACCAAGATAATGATTTTACTTAAGGTTTGGGCAAAGCTTGTGTCACCAAACAACGGTGCCAGCTGTGCAGCTAATGTATCAGCCAAACTTGCACCCGCAACGATATTCAAGAAGGTAATCCCAACTTGAACGGTTGACAGGAAGTGTGTCGGATTATCGATTACACTAAGCAAGTATTGATATTGCTCATCGCCTTCACTCGCTTTTTGCTCTACACGTGATCGTGATAGAGAAACGAGTGCCATCTCACTTGCTGAGAAGAATGCATTCAAAGCAGTAAGAAAAACAAGTAATAAAATCTGTAAAATTATCGAGGTGCTCTCGGGGTCAGGGTGTGCCATTTTTACTCCTATTTTTTAGTAATATGAAAACTATTATATCATAGTTTAATCGTTTTGAAATATTTTTTTCTTTTCTTGCTCACGATGATTATGCCATAAGCCAGCAAGGAACTTCACAATTTCTTTAACTAATGAGTAAACAGGTACGGCAATAATCATACCTAGAATCCCATATAAACTTCCTGAAACCAACATCAAAACCATGACTGTCACAGGGTGAACGCGCACAGCATTTCCTACGATTTTAGGATAAACAAGATTCCCGTCAATTTGTTGCAGGATTAAGACATAAGCCACAGCGAGTACGGCCGTCCAAGGTTGTGTAAAGGCCAGGGTGAAAATTACCGGTAATACACCGATATAAGGTCCTGCATAAGGAATCAAGTTGGTAATAGCCGAAAAGCTGGCAAACAAGAAGGCATAAGGAATGCCGAACAACATGTAGCCTACAAAGACAAAGATGAAGACCAAAAGCGAGTCCAAAGCAACACCCGAAATATAACGAGAAATTGTCGCGTTCATCTTTTCGAGAAGTTCAACAAAACCCAGTGGGTCCTCACGAAAAATTGTACGTTTCAAAGAAGGAAGCAACTTTTCACCATCTTTTAGCATATAGTAAAGTAGGATAGGAACTAAGATAGCAACCATAACCACAGAGGAAATAATACTGACGATACTTCCAACACTGTCCGTCAAATTTTTAAGCAAATTGTTGAGAATATCCGTATAGGATACATTGATATTGCTAATCATGCCATTAATATCTAGCTGGTGGTAAATGTGAGAAAAACGTGGGTCATTTTGTAAAGATTCCAGCCAATGACGAAACTCAGGGAAAGCTTTCGTGCTAGCATCAATCAAGCTACTTAACTGTGAAACGACATTAGGAATGATGGAAGCAATACTCCAAACCACAAGCCCAAGCAAAGTAATCAAGACAATCAAAATTGCAAAGAAACGTTTAACTTTCCAACGCGTTTCCATATAAGTCACCACAGGTTTGAAGATGTAGTAAAGGAAACCCGCGATGATAAAGGGAATGAAGAGCAAGGCCAGAAGAGTTTTAACCGGTTGGAAGAGAAATTCCAGTTGCATGAGCATAAAAATAAGCAGGGTCGCTGCTAAAATTTCTACTGTCCAAAAAAATAATTTACTGTTTTTAAACATAATATCCTACTAATAAGGGCAAACGAAGCCCTTTCTTTTTTTTTAAAGCTATTTATATTATAATTGAAATAAGATTTTTACGCAAATTCAAGATTTCGGGAGGAAATTTATGCAAATCAAGCAAACCCGTGACACTATGTCGGAAATATACTGTGACGCGCTACGCATTCGTAATACTGTTTTTGTGAAGGAGCAAGGTGTCCCTTTTGATTTAGAAGTCGGTAGTCCCATTGATGAAGCACATTCCGTTCACTTCGTAGGCTATGAAGAAGGTAAAGCCTTAGCAACTGTTCGCCTTTTGGTGGATAGCGAAGATAAGAAACACGCTGTGGTCCAACGCATGGCCGTTCTAAAAGAAGAGCGCGGCAAGGGCTATGCCAATGTTCTCTTGCAAAGTCTTCTTGATTTTTGTAATCAAGCCGGGATCACTCTTTTAACCTTGCATGCACAACTCAGCGCCAAAGGTCTCTATGAGAAATTCGGCTTTCAAGCTCAAGGCGAGACCTTTACAGAAGCTGGAATTGAGCATGTCACCATGTCTTTGGGAATTAAATAAAAAAAATAAACGCTCACCTATTCACCGTTGGAGAGCGTTTTCTTTTATTTATATGCATTATATTAACTCTTCCTTAAACAAAACTAAACCCCCTGGATTCAATCGAGGAGGTTTTTAACTCTTATTTTTAACTCTGGTAAGACCTGTGCTTCAAACCATGGGTTTTTGCGCAACCAGATATTATTACGTGGTGAAGGGTGCACAAGCGGAAAATATTTCGGTAGATACTCCTCAAAATCACGCACAACATCAGTAATTCGCGTTTTCTTTGGTACCTTAAGGTAGTAAGGAATAGCGTAGGAACCAATGAGCACCATAAGCTCCAGCTGAGGCATTTCTTTAATCAATAAAGGATGCCATTTTTCCGCAAAACCTTTACGTGGCGGTAAATCGCCAGATTTCCCTTTTCCTGGAAAATAAAAGTCCATAGGCAAGATGGCGAGCTGAGGTGAGCTGTAAAATTCTTCATAAGAAATCCCTAGCCATTCACGAAGACGATCCCCAGAAGGGTCGTTCCAAAAAAGACGACTCTCCTGTGCCCGTATTCCTGGAGCTTGGCCCACGATAAGAATCTTTGCTTCTTGGTGTACAGAGTAGAGGGGGTCAATACCTTGTGCAGTATAGAAAGCATTTTGCGGATCTTCTTTTATGGCTTGAAAAATTTTTGACAGCTTATCCATTTATTCTCCTTCTTTGAGAGGAAGTAGCGCATCAGCTAATCGTGCAAATTCGGGTATTGAAAGTGCTTCAGCACGAATGGTAGGCGAAATATCTGCCTGAGTCAAAAGTTCAGTTATTTGTGGTTTTTTGTCCTTACCAAAGGCAGATTGTAAGTTGTTCATTAAGGTTTTACGGCGGTGCACAAAAGTTGAGTGCATTGTCTTGAAGAAGAAATCTTCATCCTTCACAGCAACCAAGGGTTGCTCACGGCGTGTCATCTTCAAGATAGCAGAATCTACATTGGGCGCTGGAACAAACACTGTGCGTGGCACAGTGAAGGCAACTTGGGCTTCCATGTAATATTGCACCGCTATCGAAAGTGAGCCATAAGCCTTTGTGCTTGGTTTTGCCGCAATACGATCAGCAACTTCTTTTTGCATCATCACTACAAACTCGGTAAAAGGAATCTTAGATTCAATCAAGTGCATGAGGATAGGTGTTGTAATGTAATAAGGAAGGTTAGCTACGACTTTTATGGGCAAGTCAGGATTTTTGAAATTCTTGATGTGCTCACGCATATCGACTTTTAAAACATCAGCATTTACGAGTTGAAAGTTATCATAAGGTGCTAAAGTTTCTTCCAGAATAGGAATCAAGGTTTTGTCAATTTCAAAAGCCATTACTTCTGCTGCCTCTTCAAGTAAATACTGCGTGAGCGAACCAATACCTGGTCCAATCTCAATCACGTTGACTTGATCTGAAAGTTCAGCAGTCGCCGTAATTTTTGTCAAAATATTATGGTCCGTCAAAAAATTTTGACCAAATTTTTTCTTAAAGTTAAAGTCATGCCGACGAAGAATATCCTGCGTGCGAATGACATTTGAGATGCGATCTATATTTGAAGTTGTCATAGCTTTATTATAGCATATTTCAGCACACGATATTTTCCTATTATGAGGCAAGATATTTGGTCATTAAAAGACCAAGAAGGTTTTATGGATATCTCCTGCTAAAATTTATAAAGGTGGAGAACGAAAATGAGCTGATTGACCAGGTTGACGACTATATTGCTTGGTACAATGAAGATAGACCACAAGAAAAGCTAAATTTTAAATATCATGTGATAAGGTCTCCATAAAATATTGTCCCTCTATAATCTTTTCTCTTGACCTAAAGTTAACTTTAGGTATTACAATGAAGCTGTAAATATAAATTCTTTAGATATATTAGAGGAGAAAAGATGAGTAATGAAATAAAACTAACTTCAAATTGGGACAAAGTATTCCCAAAAAGCAATAAAGTAAATCATAATAAAGTGACCTTTAAAAATCGTTTTGGGATTGTTCTTGCTGCAGATTTATATGAACCAAAAATAATCAAAGAAAAGCTCCCAGCACTTGCAGTAAGTGGACCATTTGGGGCAGTTAAAGAACAATCTTCTGGTTTATACGCTCAAGAGATGGCCGAAAGAGGATTTCTTACTTTAGCCTTTGATCCCTCGTTCACTGGTGAAAGTGGTGGAGAAGTTAGGGATATTGCCTCACCAGATATCAATACTGAGGATTTTCAAGCAGCAGTGGACTTTTTATGGAATCATGAAAAAGTTGACTCAAATAAGATTGGAATCATAGGTATTTGTGGCTGGGGAGGACTAGCGCTAAATGCTGCTGCTATCGATACAAGAATTAAGGCTACTGTGGTATCAACTATGTATGATATGACAAGAATTGCCGCAAAAGGTTACTTTGATTCAGTAGATGAAGACCAGCGTTATGAATTAAAAGAGAATTTAAACGCTCAAAGAAATATAGATTTCCAATCACATACTTATGAAAGAGCTGGTGGGGTTGTTGATCCATTGCCTGAAGATGCGGTTGATTTTGTAAAAGCTTATCATGATTACTATAAGACAGAAAGAGGATATCATAAGCGTTCAGTTAACTCTAATAAAGGTTGGGCTATCACCTCTTCTCTGTCATATATGAATGGTAAACTTTTAGCTTATAGCAGTGAAATACGGAATGCTGTTTTAGTCATACATGGTGAAAATGCTCATTCACGCTACTTTGGTGAAGATGCTTTTAAAACTCTAAAAGGAGATAATAAAAAACTTATGATTATCCCTGGCGCTTCTCATACAGATTTATATGACCAAAAAGACATTATTCCATTTGATGAATTGGAAAATTTCTTTAATACATATTTAGAAGTATAATTATGACGTAAGCCAATGTTTATTGGAATAAATAGATTCTAATAAACTGGAGAAGAGATAATATTTGATAAACAAACAATGGGAGGAAAATAGAGATGATAAAAGATAAAGTTGTTATTATTACAGGTGCTTCTTCAGGTATAGGTGAAGCAACGGCTAAACTACTCGTTAAACAAGGGGCAAAAGTTGTTTTGGGAGCAAGACGAGAAGAACGATTGAAAGAACTTGCTTATAAATTAGGTGAAAATGTATCTTACAAAAAAACAGACGTAACGAAATTTGATGAGGTAAAATCCCTTATTGATTATGCATTAGAAATTCATGGACATATAGATGTACTATATAATAATGCTGGGATTATGCCACAAGGATTTCTTCGTGAAGGAAATTTAAAAAGCTATCAAGAAATGATTGATATCAATGTCATGGGGGTTCTTAACGGAATAACTGCTGTCTTACCAATAATGCGTAGTCAAAAAGATGGGTTAATCATTTCAACGGATTCAGTAGCTGGTCACGTTGTTTATCCGGCATCAGCTGTCTATAATGGAACTAAATTTATGGTGAGAGCAATCATGGAAGGCTTAAGACAAGAGGAAAGAGAATCTGGAATTCGTTCAACTATTGTCAGTCCAGGTGCCGTGTCAACCGAGCTTATTAGTACTGTGGGCAACAGCGAGATTGAAAAAGGGTTGACTGATTTATTTAATGGTTCTACTGACAGTGGAATGACCCTCTTGCCTATTGATGTTGCGAATGCTGTACTTTATGCTATTAATCAACCAAAGCATGTAACCGTATCTGAAGTACTAATTCGTCCAGCTAAACAAAGTGTATAGAGGGGAGTGAGGACAAGATATGGATTATATAACTTTCTTAGAACACATACAGGCTGGAAAAACGCTTGAATCTGGGACCGAGATATTCACTTATATGTCTAAAATTTCTGCCAAAGCTCAACGTATTTGTGCAGAAATTAATAGTAAATACCACGAACAAAATGAACTTGTTTCTTTGCTTTCAGAACTTACAGGGCAAGAAATAGATCAATCCGTAAGTATTTTCCCTCCTTTTTCTTCTGATTTTGGAATGAACTTACACATAAGTAAAAATGTATTCATAAATGCTGGTGTAAGAATTCAGGATACTGGTGGAGTATGGATAGATGAAGGAGCTCTCATTGGTCATAATGTTGTTCTTGCGACATTAAATCATGACCTGGAGCCAAGTAGACGTCAGAATTTGATACCTGCTCCCATTCATATTGGGAAAAATGTTTGGATTGGTTCTAACGCAACTGTCCTTCAAGGAGTGACCGTGGGAGAAAACTCCGTTATTGCTGCAGGAGCAGTAGTAACAAAAGATGTCCCCGCTAATTCTATTGTTGGTGGTGTCCCTGCTAAACTAATAAAGAAAATTTAAATAAAAAACTCGAGAGAAAAATTTTTCTTTCGAGTTTTCATTTTATGAGTGAGAATTAAAATAACTCTCCTTGATATCTTGTGGTAAATCATTAGGAATTTTAGTAATTACAGAGCTTTCATCGCCTACCTTTAAGGCTTCGTTATAATACCAACATTTATAGTTAATCATATCTAGTGTTTTTTTGAGATTTTCAATTTCACTTTGAATTTGAATTTTCTGCTTGTCAAAAAGTTCTTTTCTGACCTGTAGTGTTTCATTGCCGACTTGTGTCCACTCGATAAAATGCTTAATGTCCTTGATTTTCAATCCTGATTTTTTCAAACAATCAAAAACTCTGATTGCTTCAATTTCTTCTTCAGAGAATTGACGAATCCCAGATTTCCTTTCAATCTTTGGAAATAATCCCTCTTTATCATAATATCTCAATGTAGATATTGGAATATTAAACATTTTTGACACTTCACCAATAGTGTACATGTGAATAGCTCCTCTTTAAACTAATTGCAGAATAGAATATACCCTATTCTATTTGCCTTAGATATAAGTATATAAATATTTATAAGCGAAGTCAAAATATATTTTCTGTTCTACTCTTTACCAGATACTATATTCTTTTTTTAGTGTCCATTTTAGCTAGTGCCTGACATTATGCCCTCTTGGCTTATGTTTTATGCGTTTAGTTTCTTGCTTGATGAAGGATTAAGGCTGGACGAACTCCACCACCAGTAGTGCTAGCCGTGCGCTCAACAAGGCCAGTCAAGTTACCCGTAGGACGCACAGACCAAGCAGCTTCTTCAGGCGCAGGAGTACGCAGTAACCACCATCCTAGGGCAGCTGAACTACGTTGTGCATGGTTAGGGAAAGCTAATCCTGGGCCAGACAAGCGTGTGACATCCGCAAGAGAAAGAGCAAAGGCTCTAGCCGTTCCGCTAGGAACCACTTGAGTAATGTCTGCCGCAACGGCTCCTTCTAAGTTAGTGGGAATCCATCTTGTGCCACCTGTAAAGGTAACAGCATCATCCGCAACTTCGCCTGTGGTGAAGCTGTTGGCTACAGGCTGAACCATGGCTTGGACTGCAGGATCAAGTGCTTCATACCAAGATTCAAGTGTTTCATCAAGTTCATCCCAAGAACGCTCACGAATAAGATCGTTACGAATAATCATATGGTTGCCGTTGCCCATATTTTCAAGATAACGGTATTGCTGACCCGACATAGTAAAGATACGCCCTGGGCTCATGCGATGAAAGGCAAAGTCAGAGGGTGGACTATCCACATCGTGAGCTGGATTACCTACAGTTTCATCTACAGCGTTATTTTTAATGCCTTCAAGGAGAGCAGCGAGGTTAGAATCATGAGTTTCCCCATCATTGATGAAATCCTCGCTATTGTCTGGACTGAGGAGTTGGCTATCCACATGGATACCATAATAGTATGTTCCACTAAAAACGGTATCTTCGATAGCACTGGTCATTTCAGCGGCATCCAGCAAGTAAGATGTAGCTGCTTCTGGCTCCAGCACAGAGGCCCAGTAAGCCCAGCCTGTCTCTTGATCCATCACCCAGAAATTGCCGATTTTTTGATTATTGGGCAATTCGAACCACTGCGCCATGGTTATTGGTGCACGTTCTTGTTGTAGATTTTGCGCTGTGGTACGGGTTGCACCATCCGCTGCGCCATGCCAGGTGGTACCATTCTCACCATTGGTATAAGTCACTCCTTCTGTCCAGTAAGCATCTGTACCGTCACCGGGATGGGTAACCTCAGGTGATCCGTCCGCCAAGTCTTGTGCATCACCTGCTGCGGCAGTACTTAAGTCCAAGTTGTTATGGTTGAAAGTTGGGAGATACCAAGGGGCAGATTGTCCTGCTCGACTCCACCCAAAGCTCAGGTTGGAATAGCGGTTAAAGGCAGCGCCTGCTCCTGTGCGTGTGCCAATCGCAGCCGCACTTGGGATATAAGGGGTCCATGTGTTGACTGCCTCTCGTTCTGTCCCCTCTACTAGTGGTGTCGGGCTTGTAGCACTCGTTTGTTGGGTTTCTAAATACTCCGACAGGCGGATACGTGCCATGATGGGACGTTCGCCATAGTTTTCCACAAAGACATCCTTGTTTTCCGTGTCTCTATTGTAGTAGTCGTGCACACGGCCGCCGACATGGACTTGAACTTCATTTTCACGATCATTGATGGCTTGTTGGTTGAAGGCTTGGAAGGCAAAAGTCCCGCCAATTAAGCCAACCAAGGAGAGGAGAGCAATATTCCGTAGTTTACGTTTCTTTTCTGGTGTCATAATAATGTCCTTTCTTTATGTTTCTTATTTTATCTCTGATTCTCTTAAGATGCCCGCCCATCAGTGCTGATGGGCGGAGCACGGAAAAAACGCTCCAGTGGTCCAGAGCGTTTTGGGGCAAGCAAAAATAGGCGGCTATTATCTACCGCATGCTGTGCTGTGCTGTGCTGTGCTGTGCTGTGCTGTGCTGTGCTGTGCTGTGCTGTGCTGTGCTGTGCTGTGCTGTCTGATTATAAGTCATAGCATTTCCCTCGTCAAGTATTTTGTTACCTTAATTTAATCTTAATGGCATTTATATAATGCTATTGTAATATTTTTCTTATATTTTTCAAAATAATATGAGAAACAGAGAAACAACAAAAAAAAATAGCTCCAAAGAGCTATTTTTGTCGTATCGCCTTATAAAAGTAAGGAAAAGCTATCAAGATCTCAAACCCCGGCCACGTTCAATAAAATAATAACAAACGGCATAGAGAACAATGACAAAACCAAGTAGCACAAGTAAGCTAATCCAAAGCGCAACGTCTTGCACGCCTAAAAAGCCATAGCGGAAGCCTGAAATCATATATACGATGGGGTTGACTTTGGAGATGTCTTGCCAAATTGGGGGCAACATAGAGATAGCGTAGAAGACGCCACCGAGATAAGTCAAAGGTTGTAAGACAAAAGTTGGCACGATAGAAACATCATCAAAAGAACGTGCAAAGACACCGTTAAGAAGACCAGCCAAGGAAAAGAGAAAGGCAGTCAATAATAGAGTGACAATAATCACGAGCCAAGATTTCACAACTAAAGGAACAAAAAGCAACGAAATGATAGTGACTAATGTTCCAACGAAAATACCGCGAAGACTACCACCAGCCACAAAGCCTAAGATAATCACATGTGTAGGTACTGGAGCGACGAGCAATTCTTCAATATTTTTTTGAAATTTTTGCGAAAAGAAACTCGAAGAAACGTTCGCATAAGAGCTGGTAATAACAGACATCATGATAAGACCGGGCACGATAAATTGCATATAAGAAAAACCATGCATATCACCGATTCGTGAACCAATCATTTTCCCAAAGATAATAAAATAAAGTGTTGTCGTAATCACTGGTGGAACAAGAGTTTGCACCCAAATACGCATAAAACGTGTGACTTCCTTGATAGCAAGAGATTTTCCTGCAGTCCAGTAGAGTTTAAACATTTTTTCCCTCCTCTTCATGGGTAAGCTTAACAAAAAGCTCTTCTAGACGGTTTGATTTATTGCGCATGGAGAGGACCTGAACGCCTTGTGCTGTCAGTTGCTCAAAAGCAGCATTGACACCCTGATTGCGTTCAATCTTAAGTTCCAAGGTCTGTGGATCCACCACGTTCATCTCATATCCAGCGAGCTCTGGTGTTTGCCCTGCAGCTTTAATATCGAGAATAAATGTTTCCGACTGTAATTTTGAGAGTAAGTTTTTCATACTTGTATCTTCAATCACTTGTCCAGATTGGATAATTCCAATATTTCGGCAAAGCATTTCAGCTTCTTCCAAATAGTGTGTTGTCAGAATAATCGTTGTGCCTGAAGCATTGAGCTGTGCAAGAAATTCCCACATTGAGCGGCGAACATCAATATCAACACCTGCTGTTGGCTCATCCAAAATCAAGAGTTTAGGCTCATGCATCAAGGCACGTGCAATCATCAAACGACGTTTCATCCCACCAGAAAGACGGCCTGCACGGTCATTGCGCTTTTCCCAAAGTTCCAATTGTGTGAGATACTTTTCTGAGCGCTTGAGTGCTTCCTTACGAGGAACACCATAGTATCCTGCCTGATTCACTAAGATTTGTTGAACTGTTTCAAACTGATTAAAGTTAAATTCTTGCGGTACAAGTCCGAGTTGTTGCTTAGCCTGTACCAGATTTTTATCAATATCGTAGTCAAAGACTTTAACTGTTCCAGACGTTTTATTTACGAGCGAGGTAATGATACCGATAGTCGTCGATTTTCCTGCGCCATTAGGGCCAAGTAAGGCATAAAAATCCCCTTCTTCAACCGCTAAATCAATGCCTTTTAAGGCTTCCGTACCAGAAGCGTATACTTTTCTTAAGTTTTTTATTTCAAGTGCTTTTTTCATTTATAGCCCTTCATTATTTCTTCTATTTGTTGAACTTCAATTCCAAACATGTTCAGTCTCTTGAGGATTTGTTTGCCATTAGCATAACCTATACGGAGTTCTCCACAGAGATATTCCCGACGTTGGCGACTGTCAGAGCGGAGAATAAGACCAAAGACAATCAGATCTGTTTGAGCGACCGTCGGCTCGATATTCTTGCCTCCTGTCAAATGTCCCAAAGCTTTTTGCAAGTCTTCATACTTGGCATGTTCTACCCCGAGAGATCCCTTACCTTTAGGACGTGCTTCTTCACGCTTCAAAAATGCATGCTGAGCCTCAGGAATAGCTTGCATAATAATCTTCCGGATACGCTCCCCTTGAAAATCTGGGTCCGTGAAAACTACTAGCCCTCGCTTTTCTTGGAGAACCTTTAGGCGTTCAATATCGGTAGCATCTATACTGCTTCCCCCCGTTTCATAGGTATCCAGATCATAAAAACGTTTCAGGTTCCTTGTGTCGTCCCGCCCTTCAACGACGATAACCTTTTCAATTTTTTCTTTCATTAGGACAGCCTAAAAACTTTCAGTGCATTGGCATAGGTTTGCTCAGCCACTTCTTCCAAGCTTATCCCACGCAGTTCCGCAATTTTCTCTGCGGTATAGCGTGTATAGCCGGGCTGATTTTCCTTTCCTCGATAGGGCATTGGTGAAAGATAAGGGGCATCCGTTTCCACAAGTATGCGGTCTAAAGGAAGCTTTGTAGCTGCTTCTTGAACATCAAGAGCCTTTTTAAAGGTCACAACACCTGAGAAAGACAGCATCAGACCAAGCGCCATGAACTGCTGAGCCTCTGCATAGGTCCCGGAAAAGCTGTGCATGATTCCTCCACGAGGGCCAACACCTTCAGACTTTATAATTTCATAAGTATCAGCTAAAGCATCACGCGTGTGTACAACAAAAGGAACGTCTGCTTCTTTTGAAATTTGAATTTGACGTCGAAAACTTTGTTCTTGCAGGTCTTTTGATTCGACCATCCAGTGATAGTCTAAGCCAATCTCGCCCACTGCCACTACCTTATCTTTTTGTAAATTTTCCAGCAGATACTGCTCTGCTGCTTGATCAAAGCTGCCACACTCATCTGGATGCCAACCAATCGTGGCATAGCACTCTTCATATTCTGTAGCAATCTTCATCGCCCAATCGTTTGTTTTACGATCCACTCCGACAATGTTCATGCGATGAACCCCTAGCTCATGTGCCTGAGTGATAATTTCTTTTTCTTTACCCATAAATTCGTCTGAATTAAGGTGTGTATGCGTGTCAAAAATATCCATTCTTCTATTATAACCCAAAATAAAGTAAATCTTCTCTTAGAAAAACCGCTCGATTTTAAAAATGAAAATTTCGTTTTCCAAAAATGATGCAGCAAAAAACACCCACTCGGGGTGTTTATAATAATTGCATTTGCTTTTAGATGGCATTGCGCAAGCGAGCGCCGCCATTTTCTAAAATACGTACTGTACGTGGTAAGAAAGCTCGGATTTCTTCTTCGTTGTATCCCACATGTAGACGTTTCTCATCCATGATGATTGGCCGACGCATAATTTGTGGATTTTCTGAAATGATTTTGATGGCTGCTGAAAGCGATAAGTCTTCAAAATCAACGCCCAAGGTTTTCACAAAGCGATTACGGCTAGAAATAAGCCCTTCCACGCCATCATCGCACTTTTCAAGAATGCGACTAATTTCTTCTGCTGAAAGTGGGTCGCCAATGAGGTTACGTTCTTGAAATGGAATATTGTGATAAGTAAGCCAAGTCTTAGCTTTTTTACAACTCGTACAAGATGGGGCCGTATAAATAGTAAGCATCCCTCTCTCCTTTATATTAATATGGAACAATCCATGATCTTATTTATAATACCTAGCGGTATTAGCATTTGCTATTATAGCACAATTGAGAGACAAAAAAAAGACCCTTTCCCCTTTTATTCTAAAAAATTCTGTCCGATTTGGACAGAATAAAAAAAGTATTTAAATGTTGTAATACTGGCGTTTTAGCATAGACGGATAAATGTTCTTTGCTTCTTCCAACTCTTTTTTCTTGTTCTCGATATCTTCCGTAATTTCAACCGAAAAATTTTCAAAAATAGGACGTGCTTCTTTGAAAATATAACCGCCATTTTTCAAATCTTGCTCATCTTCGAAAACAGCCAAATGGTGAGAAAGATTTTTAAAGAACGTGCTCAAAAAATAAGCAGGAATATACAAATTATACATTGAAGTGTAATTTTTCAAAAAATTATAGTCGTAAAAGGGTACTTTTACATCACTACGGGGGTTAACGATTTCTTCGTCATCCCCAATAATCGGACGGTTCAAGATTTCAATAATTTTTTGATTTAAAGTATTACGGACTTCAATTTCCCGTAAAAGTTTCTCAACAGCCAAACGTTTCTTATAGCGATTTTCGTCATAACGTTTGTAGATATACATGCCCGCAATAAAAAGCCAAGCACCCGCAATCATAGCAATAATCAAAGCAATAATAAGTTCTGAATTCATACTATTATTATAACAAAATGACTACTGTTTTAAAACTCATTTCTCTAAAAATTTTAACTCTAAGCTGTTATTTCAATCTTATTCCCCTCGGGATCAAGAATAACTGCTTCATAATAACCATCACCAGTCCTCCGTGGTCCAGATAAAACTTGGAAGCCTTGCTCTAAGAAATCTTGCGCACGTTTGTCTACCTCAGCTTCATCTCCTACTTGTAAAGCAAGATGAGCAAAGCCCAGCCCTTCAGGCAGTACTTTTTCAATGTCTGCACGGTGCATCAGCTCTATACGTGCACCTTCTTCAAAACTCATAAAATAAGAGGTAAAGCCTGTTTTCGAGTTGTGATATTTTTGACCTGACCGTGCAGAAAAAAAGCTTTCATAAAAATGTCTCATCTTTTCTAAGTCTCTTACCCAAATTCCGATATGTTCAACTTTCATCTGTTCATCTCCTTGAATCTATTATAATATACTCCGACAAATAAAAGTGTTCCTTTCTTTGAAACATTTTACTTAAAAAAGATCTTCATTTCCTCCTTTTTAATCGTACTTATTTTTTGACCTTTTTTGACCTTTGATTTATAATAGAATAAAACATTGAAAAAGGAGACTTATCTATGGGATATTTAGTACCTACTGTCATCGAGCAATCAAGCCGTGGTGAACGTGCATATGACATTTATAGCCGTCTACTGAAAGACCGTATCATCATGTTGACAGGCCAAGTTGAGGATGGTATGGCCAACTCAATCATCGCACAACTCCTCTTCTTGGATGCCCAAGACAGCACAAAGGACATTTACCTCTACATTAACACACCTGGTGGTTCTGTTTCTGCTGGACTTGCAATTGTCGATACTATGAACTTCATCAAATCTGATGTTCAAACCATCGTTATGGGTATCGCTGCATCTATGGGTACAATCATTGCTTCTAGTGGTACAAAAGGCAAACGTTTCATGTTGCCACATGCGGAATACATGATTCACCAACCTATGGGCGGTACTGGTGGTGGTACACAACAAACAGACATGGCTATCGCTGCGGAACATTTGCTCAAAACACGTCGTACTTTAGAAAAGATCTTGGCCGAAAACTCTGGACAATCTATGGAAAAAGTACATGCCGATGCAGAACGTGACAACTGGATGACAGCACAAGAAACATTAGATTATGGTTTCATTGATGAAATCATGGAAGCCAACAGCTTGAAATAAAATAAAAAACACCTGATTTTGAGCAAACTTGCGCTCTGGGTGTTTTTTCATTCTTAAATAAAAACGTTCAACCTAAGAGTTGAACGTTTTTATTTTATTGCTCACGTAGCTCGATAAGAAGATCTTTCGTCTGAATCGCTTCTCCTGCTACGGCATGAATCTCTTCAATCGTCGCATCAAATGGTGCCTCGATTGTCGTCTCCATCTTCATTGCTTCTGTAACCATCAGTGCTTGTCCTTTTTTGACCTGCTCTCCTTTTTTCACGAGGATATCTAAAACAGATCCCGGCATCGTTGCCCCGATTTGTTGGGGGTCTGTGCTGTCGGCCTTACGTTTCGCAACAACTTGTGTTTTGATGGATTGGTCATTCACACTAATTTCACGTCTTTGACCATTAAGGTTAAAGAAGAGCACACGATTACCTAAGACATCTGGCTCTCCAATCTCATCAAGACGAATAATCAGAGTTTTACCTTTTTCAATCTGCACTTCGATTTGCTCACCCATACGCATACCATGGAGAAAAGTTTCCGTATCGAGTAAGGTCACTGAGCCAAAAGCATCTTGCATTTTTTGATAATCCAAGAAGACTTGCGGGTACATAATGTAACTTAAAACTTCATGTTCTTCGGCTGAATAACCTAATATATCTGAGAGTTCCTTTTCCACTTGTGCAAAGTCAACGGCTGGCGCATGAAGACCGGGACGATCTGATAAAGCTTGTTTCCCTTTGAGAACCAGCGCTTGAAGTTTCTCTGGGAAACCACCTACAGGTTGACCCAAATCTCCTTGGAAGAAGGAAACCACTGACTCTGGGAAGTTTAATTCTGCACCTTTTGCATAAACATCTTCTTCTGTGAGATCATTTTGCACCATAAAGAGTGCCATGTCGCCCACAACTTTTGAGCTTGGCGTCACTTTAATAATGTCACCAAACATCATGTTTACTTTGCTGTACATCGCTTTGACTTCATCAAAACGAGTATCCAATCCAACCGCAGCAGACTGTGCTTTAAGGTTGGTGTATTGTCCCCCTGGCATTTCATGTCTGTAAACTTCTGTTTGCGGGCTCGTAATCCCAGCTTCAAAAGGCGCATAATAACGACGTGTATCTTCCCAATAATGGTCAATTTGTTCCGCGTTAGCAATATTCAAGGCCGCATGACGTCCACCATGCTCCAAGGCATAATAGAGCGACTGCATAGAAGGCTGCGAAGTCCCACCAGCAAGTGATGCTGTTGCCACATCAACAATATCTACACCGGCCTTAATCGCACCCGAATAGGTGATAATCCCATTACCTGCCGTATCATGTGTATGCAAATGAATCGGTAAATCGACTGTTTCTTTCAGTGCTGTAATCAATACATAAGCAGCTTGTGGTTTCAGAAGGCCAGCCATATCCTTAATCGCAAGAATATGCGCACCGCTAGCTTCTAATTCTTTAGCAAGATCTTTATAATACTTCAAGTCATATTTTTGACGTGTTTTATCTAAGATATCGCCAGTATAACAAATCGTTGCTTCAGCGATTTTCCCTGTGTCACGCACAGTTTGGATAGATTTTTCCATTTGCGGCAGCCAGTTCAGGCTGTCAAAAATACGGAAAACATCGATACCCTCAGCTGCCGCTTTTTGAATAAACTCTTGAATAACATTGTCTGGATAATTTTGATACCCTACTGCATTTGAGCCACGGAACAACATTTGGAAAAGGGTATTGGGCATCTGTTCACGCAATTTTCTTAAACGATACCAAGGTGATTCATTTAAGAAACGGTAGGCAACATCGAAAGTCGCCCCACCCCACATCTCTACAGAGAACAAATCTGAAAGGCCTTGATCTACAGAGCTTGCAATTCCCTTCATATCTTGTAGACGCAAGCGTGTAGCTAAAAGACTTTGGTGTGCATCACGAAAAGTTGTATCTGTGAGCAAAACTTCATGTGAACCTTTAACAAAGTCTACTACGGCTGCAGCACCTTCTTGATCAAGGATGTTCTTTGTCGTTTTTTTCTGGATAATCTCAATTTCTGGTTGACGCGCAGGTTCAAAATAACGCTTCTCTGTTTTGTCAATCCCTGGGAAACCATTCACGGTAATATTCGAAATGTATTTCAATATCTTTGTACCGCGATTGCGTTTACGAGAAAACTTGAAGAGTTGTGGGGTATTGTCAATAAAGGTTGTTGTTGCTTGACCACTAGTGAACTGCTCATCGTCAATAACATTTTCCAAAAATGGAATATTAGTTTTTACCCCGCGAATACGGAATTCGCGCAAGACACGTTGCATCTTATGCACCGCTTCTTCAAAGTCTGTTGCATGAGTACAAACCTTGACTAAAAGGCTGTCAAAATAAGGCGTCACTTCATATCCTGCATAAGCATTACCTACGTCAAGACGCACACCAAAGCCTCCTGGAGAACGGTAGGTGTTTATTTTTCCTGTATCTGGAAGGAAATTATTTTCAGGATCTTCAGTTGTGATACGGCACTGGATGGCTGCGCCTAAGCATGGAATTTCATCCTGTGCAGGAATTTTGATGTCTTGGTGCAAATCTTTGCCCTGAGCAATAAGAATTTGTGCTGTGACAATGTCTACACCAGTCACCATCTCCGTAATCGTATGTTCTACTTGAACCCTTGGGTTCACTTCAATAAAATAAAATTGATTCTCTTTAACTAGAAACTCGACTGTTCCTGCATTAACATAACCCACAGCCTGGCAAAGTTGGACAGCTGCTTGACAGATTTCATTTCTAAAGTCTGGATCTAAGCCTACAGCTGGTGCAATTTCGATGACTTTTTGATTGCGGCGTTGCACAGAGCAATCACGCTCATGAAGATGGACAATATTTCCATGCGTATCTCCCAAAATCTGTACTTCGATATGCTTTGGATTTTCAATATATTTTTCAACATAAATTTCTGCTGATCCAAAAGCGGTTTGTGCTTCTGACTTGGCACGCGCATAACCGTCACGCATCTCTTCATCATTGCGAGCAACACGCATTCCACGTCCGCCGCCACCAAGAGCTGCTTTTATCATGACAGGATAGCCGTAGGTTTCAGCAAAGGCAAGGGCACCATCCAAATCGACAGCACCATCCGTCCCTGGAATACCTTGAATTTTTGCCAAATCCGCTGCTTTCTTCGCTTTAATTTTATCGCCAAAAATATCCAAATGTTTTAAATCTGGCCCTACAAAAACCAAGCCCGCTTCACGGACCTTCGTTGCAAATTCCAAGTTTTCCGAAAGCAAACCATAGCCTGGGTGAATTGCATCTGCTCCTGCATCCAGAGCAATACGAATAATATCATCCGCATCAAGGTAAGCATCTATCGGTTTTTTACCTTGTCCGACTAAGTATGCTTCGTCTGCTTTGAAACGGTGTACAGAGTACTCATCTTCTTTTGCATAGATGGCTACAGTGGACAAACCCAGTTCATTACAGGCACGAAAAACACGAATGGCAATTTCACCACGGTTGGCAACGAGCAGTTTTTTCATACAATCCCCTATCTTTATTCCCTAATATGTTGTGTAATATGGTTGACGATACCTTATAATTCATTTTCCTTCTCGCTTTAGCGAAAGAGGGGCATGGAGTATTACGACCTGACGCAGTAAAAATAATTTTTTACGAAGGAGGGAGTAAGACTCTAGCAAATCTCCATGAGAGTTTGCGTTTGACCCTTCTTGCTTTAGCAAGATAGGGGCATGGAGTAGTACGACCTGACGCAGTAAAAATATTTTTTTACGAAGGAGGGAGTAAGACTCTAGCAAATCTCCATGAGAGTTTGCGTTTGACCCTTCTTGCTTTAGCGAGATAGAGGCATTGAGTATTAGAAAGCATCAGCAACCAAATTAAGAATTTTCACAACATACAAACTTTATAAAAAAAGCTAATTTGATTAGCTTTTTCTTAACTTTAGCATTTAATATTAAACATTTCTAGCATATGTACTTGAAAGTTCTCTGACTTCTCTGCGTTTTTCATCTGCCGAAATGTTAAGCACGAAAGCAATCCCCAAAGACAACACAAGGAATGATGATCCCCCTTGCGATAGGAATGGGAATGTTACCCCTGTTTCCGGAATAATTCCAAAAGCTCCTCCAATATTGATAAATACTGAAATCAATAGGGTAGAACCAATCCCGATACAGATCATCGAATTAAATGCACTTTTTGCACGGATACCGACCATTAAGATACGCACAATCATGAAGAACAATACGCCGAGAACGATAATTCCTCCGATTAGCCCCAGCTCCTCAATAACAATCGAGAAGATAAAGTCCGTGTGCGCTTCAGGCAGGAAGCCATTTTTCTCAATTGAATTTCCGAGCCCTCGACCAAACCAGCCCCCATTACTTACGGCGTAATAGGAATTGGCCATTTGGTGACCATATGTTGACAAACCTCCGAAAGGATTCACCATTGCCTTAAAACGGGCATTGACATAGTGTCCCGGGATAACGTCACCACCTACAGCATAAAGGTAGGCAATAAAGGCAACCATCGCTCCCAGAATGATCTTACCATAGCCACTAAACCAGCGCCAAGAGATACCACTAGAAGCAATCATCACTCCTGTAATCATCGCCATAATCGAAGCATTACCCAAGTCTGGCATAATAACCAAGATACCTAACATTATGAGAATCGCAGTGCGCCAGCCCCCAAATAGTTTTTGCCAAATGGTTTTTCCTTTGAAAATTGCTGCGATGTCTTTTTCATATATTTCATCCTGCTTTTCGGAAAAAACCGAAGCCAGATACCAAACAACGAAAAATTTTGCATATTCAGCAGGTTGAATCGTACCCACACCGGGGATAGGAATCCAACCATGTGCACCATTTGCGGAGGTGTTTGGCCCAACGCGGGAATAAATCATGGCTGAAATCAAAAGAAATAAAACCCAACCAATCATTTTTTTACTCTTAAGCGCACGGAGTTTCATCCGGTAAATCACAGCAATAGCAACAAAACTCAGCAACATGAATGCGCCTTGGTTGATTGCCATTTTATAAGGTGAAAGTCCCTTCGCCAGCTGATATGGGACTGTTGCTGAAAAAACCATCACGATACCTACAGCTGACATGATCAGGTAGGGAATCAAAATAGAATAGTTCAGGAAGTTTGCTTTCTTCAATCCATCATTCATTTTAAGTTATCATTTCATTTCTATTATTTTTTAACATTTTTTATTATACCATTTTTTCAGTTTCAATTTTAGAGATGTGCAATTATTTTGAAAATAAATGGTTTTGTAGAATGAAAAATACTCTCTACAGTTTAAACTTCTCGGTGTAATGTAACCATACGCTCTTTTGGACAAAACTTCATTGTTTCGACTTTATCAGGATTACTGCTTTTATTCTTACTGCTAATATAGTTTTTACTCTTACAACTTGTGCAAGCTAAAGTTATTTTCACTCTCATTCTACGATGCTCCGTTTTCTTAGGTATTTCCGGAAGTTGGTCAGGGACCAGAAGAAATTAACAACCACGAAAAGACTTGTCACAATAAAGGCCATACGATATGAAATCCAACCTGCAATTGCAGAGCCCACTATCGGACCTACGACTACACCAAAGTTAGAAAACATTTGGTTATACGCAAAAATCCGGGACACACCTTCCTTAGGGGTAATTTTTGCTAAAAGGGAGTTGACGGATGGCATCAGCGCACCCGTACCGAACCCCAGCATAAATCTTAAGAGTCCTAATTGGAGAGGCGTTTTTACAAAGGCCATCGGTAAATACATCGCGAAGCTAAAGGCGAGGCCAATTAATATCAGTCGATGTGCGCCATATTTGTCTCCTAATTTACCCAGTGTACTTGAAGACAGCATTGCAGACAAGCCGACTGCAGACACAATAAGCCCTGAGATAAACATTAAGTTATTTGTATTTGTAGTCAAAGTCTTGATATAAAGGGTAACAAATGGCTCTATTGATTGTGTGGTAACTTGGATAATAAAGCTGGTAACAAGTAAGCCAAAAAGAATTTGCTTATTGCTTATACGATTGACAATTTCCTTTGTCGATAACATATTATCTTTCGTTACGGGTTCAAAGTTTTCATGGACAAAAAAGACAGTCAAAATCGTTGCTAGAGCAAGCAGACTCCCAACGATAAGGAAGACATTTGCCATTCCAAACCACTGCGCCAGCAAACCACCGATAGAAGGACCGATCAAAGTCCCCGTAATCATTGCAGTGGATAAGACGCCCAGAGCATAACCCGAACGTTCTTTGGGTGCTTGAGAAGCGATCATTGCAGTCGAGTTGGGAATGAAACCTGAAAAGAAGCCCATGAGACTACGCATGAGCAAAAGCCACCAATAGCCGCCCATTTGATGAGAAAAAGCAATTGCCGACATAGTAAAGGTCATCGCAAAAGAAGCTCTGACCATCATGGGTTTTCGGCCGTATTTGTCTGCTAATTTCCCCCACATAGGTGCAACTAAACCTGAGACTAAGGCTGTCGAAGCAAAAGCAATACCAGAAAACAGCTCTACATTAGACCCCGTCACACCTAAGCTCTGAATATAAAGAGGCAAAAATGGCATTACCAGTGAAAAAGATGAGCCCACAATAAAACAGCCAATCCATGTGATCCACAAGTTTTGTTTCCAATTAACTTTTCTTTTTTTTGTTGATTTACTCGTTTTAATCCCTCTTTTCTACTACTTTTAACAATTCTGTGATTTTTTCATAAGTTTCAGGAATTGTTCCTGAACTGTCAATAATACGTGTGGCATACTTCTTCTTTTCTGACAAAGGCATTTGAGCTTTGATACGCGCTTCCGCCTCTTCCTGGGTCATATTATCTCGACTCATGATACGCTCCATTTGGATGCTTTCTGGTACAGCGATTAACCATATTTCGTCAAAACCATCATAAGCTTGTTCGATGAGTAAGGGAATATCCATAATTATGGGCTTTTGAACCTTGTCATCCTTCAAAAGTGCCTCACGTCTCTTATAGAGCTCTTGGCGAATAATATGATTTTGGAGCGATGCGAGTTTTTCTCGTGCTTCATCCTTCGAGAAAATCAAGTTGCCCAACTTTCGCCGATTCAAAAGTCCTTCCTCATCAAAGTAGGTAGGACCGAATTCTTTCAAGATTGCCTGATATAAGGCGCCACCTGGTGCTTGTAATTCACGAACCACTTGATCCGCATCAATGATCGGATAGCCCTGAGAACGCAAAAAATCAACCGCCGTTGATTTCCCAGAAGCTATTCCACCTGTCAAACCGATTACTTTATTCATAGCTTTATTATAGCACAACTCGGGATACGATATTCAGTAATTACGATCTCAGGAAGTAAAAATGATATTTTTCCGGTCTGGAAAGGACCCCAGACCGTTGTAATTGTCCCTGCACTACTTCTCCCTTACATAAAGTGAGTATTATGGTAAAAAATAACAGGATCTGCTTAATGATAGAAAAAAGCCAAAAAAAACAACCTCCCCCAAGGAGAGGTTGTTTTTACATTCGATTAGATGTTAGATGTGTGCATTACTTCATCATCATCTTGTGAAAGAACTTCGTGGAACACACGTTCAGTCAATTCTTGTTTTTGTTCTGGTGTGAGGTATTTAGTGTTTACACAGTAACCAGAGATACGTACGATAACGTCCTCACCAGCCATAATTTTGCTGTAAACATCTTTAAGGTCCATAACGTTAAGGTTAACGTGTTGACCACCTTGACCGAAGTAACCGTCGAGGATTTGAACCAAGTTATCTACTTGTTCGTCACGTGTTTTACCAAGTGCGCGTGGAGAAACTTGAGTTGTCAATGAGATACCGTCATTTGCATGAGCAAATTCAAGTTTAGCCAAAGAGTTCAAGTTTTGGAGCCAACCACCGCGCGCTTTGTTTGATGGGTTAGCACCTGGTGAGAAGAATTCTACTTTAGATTTGTTGACTGAACCATCTTCATTGAGGAATACACCTTTATGAACTGGTGAGTTACCTGTTTGTTTAGAGTAAGCAACGTTTGAAGTGATTGTCAAAAGTGAAACTGTAGCTTCAGCATTTTTGTAAAGTTTGTGTGAAGCTAATTTTTCGTAGTACATCTTCATCAAAAGTTTAGCGATATCGTCTACACGGTCATCATCTTCACCGTAACGTGGGAAGTCGCCTTCAACTTCGTAATCGTAGATATATCCGTTTTCATCACGAATTGTTTTCACTTTCGCATATTTAATTGCTGAAAGTGAATCCACAGTATTAGCGAAACCACAGATACCGAAGCCCATGTTTGCGCGAACGCGTGTTGGCAAGAAGGCCATTTGAACAGCTTCATAGTTGTATTTATCAGTCATATAGTGAATGATGTTCATGGCATCTACATAAGTATCAGTCAACCAAGTCAATGATTTGTCAAAGTTTTCCATAACTGTGTCGTAGTCAAGAACTTCGTCAGTTACAGGTTCGATGTCGAACACTTTGTAGTCTTTATGAACATCGTCATATCCACCATTCAAACCAGTAAGCATTGCTTTCAGAACGTTAACACGTGCTCCAAAGTATTGAAGGTTGTGACGTTCGTTTTCATTTTCTGGATCAAGCGGTGATACACAACATGAGATACAAGACATTTCGCCATAGCCTTCTTTAGCCATTGTTTCAACACCTTCATATTGAATAGAAGAGTGTTTATGAGACATTGACATTGCATAGCGTTTGAAGGCATGTGGCAATTTATCAGACCAAAGTACTGTCAAGTTTGGTTCTGGAGCGTTACCGATCGTATCCAATGTGTTTAGGAAACGGTAGTCCATTTTTGTCACACGGTGACGTCCGTCATTACCCATACCAGCCATAGATGTTGTGATGAATGTTGGGTCACCAGAGTAAAGTTCATCATAGGCTGCGGCACGTGCGAATTTCATTGTACGAAGTTTCAATACAAAATCATCAACGAATTCTTGAATCTCTTGTTCAGTGAAAGTACCACGTTCGAGGTCACGTTCAGCGAAGATATCAAGAACGATTGGCACACGTCCAAGTGAAGTTGCCGCACCATTGATAACACGACATACAGCCATATAAGCAATATTGATCCATTGGATAGCTTCTTTAGTGTTCAAGGCTGGGCGACGAACGTCAAGTCCATAAAGATCACCAAATTTAGCAACTTGATCAAGTGCTTGGTATTGCATGTTGATTTCTTCTTTAAGACGGATAGTCTCTTCAGTAATCTCAGTGATTGCATCCCATTCGCGTGCTTTTTCTTTCATCAAGTAGTCTGCACCGTAAAGCGCAAGACGTGCATAAACACCGATGATACGTCCACGTGAGTAAGCATCTGGCAAACCAGTTACTGTGTGGGCATGACGTGCTTTACGAATAGCTGATGTATAGGCACGGAAGATACCATCATTTACAGAAGTCATAGTTGTATCCAACACTTCGTGCAATTCAGGATCAACGCTGAGTCCGTGTTCTGTCAAGATTTTTTCTGCTACACGAAGACCACCTTTTGGCATGAAGTTCAAACGGAAAAGTTCGCTGTTTTGCATACCGTAGATTAATTCGAGATCTTTGTTTTCAGGATCGATGTAACCAGCAGGAATTTTGTGAATAGAAGTCACACGATCAGTATCGAATGGGAAACCTACTTCTTCATAGTGCGCTTTTGTTGTTTCGATGATATCTTTTACTTTAAGCGTACGTTCTGTTGGTCCTTCGAGGAAACTTTCGTCTCCATCATAAGGTTTGTAGTTGGCTTGAACAAAGCGTGTGACGCTTGCTTTATCTTGCCAGTCTGATCCTTTGAAACCTTCCCAGGCTTGCTCAAAGATTTCTTTAGTTTCTGTTTTCATGTAGAAAATCTCCTTTGGTCTTTCTGTTTCAGATTACGTTTTTATTATATCATACAGTTTGCTAATTTCAAGGGATATACGGGAATGTTTGCACTTTCTTTACTAGTACAGTTTTGTTTTTTAGTCAAACTGTTATAATTTAAGTAAACGATTACAGAAGTGAAATGTCACAGAAGTACAGAGATAACAAAAAAAGCCAAGCTTTTTTGCTTGACTTTTTTCTTGATACAGTTTACGTACTTAAATCTTATTTGGTTTCGATCAAACCAATGTTGCCATCTTCACGACGGTAAACGACATTAGTACTGTCTGTATCTGCATCTGTAAAGATATAGAAATCATGACCCAACATGTCCATTTGAAGCACTGCTTCTTCAGCATCCATTGGTTTCAAGGAAACATGTTTTGTACGAACAATCTTTACTTGATCTTCATTTACTTCTTCAGCTTCATCAAGTGGTGCAAACTCGTCTCCGAAAGCTTGTCCAGTAGGAACGTTAATCTTAGATTTACGGTTTACACGTGTTTTATACTTGCGAATTTGACGTTCTAGTTTTTCCTCAACAAAGTCAATAGCTGCATACATGTCAGCTGCTGTATCTTCTGCACGCAAGGTTACATTTTTAGCAGGCACTGTAACTTCTGCTTTGTAACGTTTGTCGGAGTAAACTTTAAGATTTACATAGGCTGTTACTTCATGACCATCGTTAAAGTATTTTTCAAGTTTTCCAACCTTATCTTCAACATATGAGCGGATTGAATCTGTTAACTCAAAATTTTCACCACGGATATTATATTTGATCATAGAGTCTACCTTAACGGCTCTTGTGTTGAATCTTCACTGTTTTGCAAGACGCTGGACAGTCAAGTTTTAAGAACCGTCCTTTCTTTATTTCTAATTTAATTATAATATATAATCGCTTACAAGTCAATCAATAACACTTATTCTAATCTTTTTATTAGAAGACCCAATCGAAATCGTATCCCCCGGATGAATGTCGCCTGCAAGCAATTGCTCACTGAGCGTGTCTTCAACCTCCCGTTGTAGCGCTTTACGCAACGGACGTGCACCATACTCAGGATCAAATCCTTTATCAGCAATAACTTTCAAGGCAGCAGGGGTAAATTTCACTGTAATATTTTGATCTTTCAAACGTGATACAAGAGATTTACTCATGATTTTCACGACTTGTTCAATCTCTTTTTCAGTCAGTGAATGGAAAACGATGGTTTCATCGATACGGTTAAGAAATTCTGGACGGTACTGTTTCTTCAGTTCTTCCATGATTCTTGCTTTCATGGCTGCATAATCTGTTGAAATTGATTTAGCCCCAAAACCAACCGTTTTATCATCACGAATAGCCGTTGCGCCTAAGTTAGATGTCATAATAATGATTGTATTTCGGAAATCAACTTTCCGCCCTTTGGTATCTGTAACGAAACCGTCATCCAAAATTTGCAACATGATATTGAAAATGTCAGGATGGGCTTTTTCAACTTCATCAAGGAGAATAACAGAATAAGGCTTATTACGGACTTGCTCTGTCAATTGTCCCCCTTCGTCGTAACCTACATACCCTGGAGGTGCTCCGATAAGACGCGATGTCGAGAATTTTTCCATAAATTCACTCATGTCTACGCGAATCATGTTCTCTTCACTCCCAAAGACACTTTCCGCTAAAGCTTTAGCAAGCTCTGTTTTCCCCACCCCTGTCGGACCAAGGAACATAAATGAACCCAGAGGACGTCTCGTATCAGCAATACCTGAACGCGCACGTCTTATAGCACGAGAAACAGCCGAAATCGCTTCTTCCTGTCCGACCACACGTTTATGTAACTCTTTTTCTAAGTTAATCAGACGTTCACTTTCTGTTTTCGTCATTTGTTGGAGCGGAATTCCTGTAAGGTTAGAAACGACAGCATAAATATCGCTTTCTTCGACCAAAGGATTATCATTTTCCGATACTGTAAAATTATCAATTTTATGTGTTAATCTTTCAATATCTTTTTCAATTCCTTGTGCTTCAACAATATCAAGAGCAACAACTGCTTGTTGTAATTTCAGCTCTTCCGCTTTTAATTCTGCTTTTAACTCGTCTAGCTTGGTGTAATTTGTTTTACTCGTGATTTTAACTTTGGCCGCTGCTTCATCAAGAAGATCAATGGCTTTGTCTGGCAGACGACGACTTGGCATGTAGCGATTACTCAAGCTAACAGCACGCTCCAAAGCCCCTTCTTCAAATTTAACCGCATGGTAAGCTTCAAATTTTTCTTTCAAGCCTTGTAAAATCGCAACCGTTTCTTTTTCTGAGGGTTCTTCGACATTGACACGGGCAAAACGGCGCTCCAGAGCTTCATCTTTTTCAATATATTTTTGATATTCTTGATAAGTAGTAGCACCAATAAGTTGAAACTCGCCACGTGCTAATGCGGGTTTTAAAATGTTTGAGGCATCATTGACAGAATCCATGCCTCCCCCAGCACCAATAATAGTATGGAGTTCATCGATAAAGACGATAACATCTTTATCATGTGTCACTTCATCCACAATAGCTGTCAAACGATCTTCAAATTCACCACGGAACTTCGTCCCCGCTACGACCATCGCCATATTCAAGGCCATGATACGACTGCCGCGTAAACCTACAGGAACATTTCCTGCAGCCACACGTGTCGCAAAGCCTTCAATAATGGCTGACTTACCAACGCCTGGTTCACCAACAAGAACGGGATTATTCTTTGTTCGGCGACTCAAAATATGGATAAGACGTTCGACTTCACGCTCTCTCCCAATCATTGGATCAAGCTTGCCTTCACGCGCTGCTTTTGTCAAATCTGTTGAGACTGTATCTAAAGTAGGTGTTGTTGTTGTTTCGGACACCTTCCCCGACAGGTTTCTTTTTGAGGCTGGGGTCACCGCTTTACGGCGTTCTGGCACTCGTAAATATGCTTTTTGCTCTAACTTTTTACGGAGGTTAACGATATTAATGTTTTGCTCACGTAAAAGTTGTCCTGCAAAGCTGGCTTCATTTGCCAACAGCATATACAAGAGATGCTCTGTTCCAATACGGTTTTTATCGTTATTTTGAGCCAATGCTCGGGCTTGCTCAATAATCGTTTCAACTCTTGGGCTAAGCTTTATGTCTGATTTTTTTGTCTTCACTTGACTTGAAAAATCTTCGATGTCGATTAACATCTCTTCCAAATCAATCTTTTCTGAATTAAGTAGCGTAAATGCCAATGAAGCCGGAACCTCAGCTAAGGCAGCCAATAGGTGTGAGCTTTCTACCCAAGCGTAGTTAAACTTATGCGCATAGTCGACAGACTTCTCAAGCACTCTAACAACTTGTGGTGTAAAGTCCTTTTCATTAAATTTCATCATCACGATCCAATCTCTGTAGTATTTTTATCATCATTTGCGCTCGACAACTGTTAGAAATATCACTATCAGCTAAAAGCAAAAGGAGAAGATTACCTTCTCGTTCAGTCAAAATGTTTTCATCAAATAAAAGTTGCAAGATATCTTGCGCCATACCTTCGGTCAAGTTGGCAGGCAACTTCTGTGCTAAATCAAGCAAGAATTCATGCTTTGCCGAATAATGGTATTTGAATATTTTGATATAGCCGCCACCACCACGCTTTGACTCAACATCAAAGCCTTTAGATGGGGTGAAACGGGTTTTAATCACATAGTTAATTTGCGAAGGAACCACGTCAAATTGACTGGCTAAATCTGCACGCTTAATCTCAATCTCACGTGCCTCTTCTAGCAGTTTTCGCAAATAAGCTTCAATAATATCTGAAGTATTTTGGGCAGACATAGAACCTCCAATCTTTGACCTTTATTGACTATTATATCGAAAATTTTAATTTTTTACCAAAAATAGTGGCTGAAATGCCTCTAAAATAAAAAAATCTGCTAAAAGGCAGACTTTTTTTATTTTATTTTACATCAACAATCTTAACTTCGATTTCACCCATAGGCAATGGAATTTTTACCACATCACCAACTTTACGGCCAATCAAAGCTTGAGCGATTGGAGATTCATTTGAAATTTTACCTGAAAATGGATCAGCTTCAGCAGTACCAACGATTTCGTACTCTTCTTCTTCGTCATCTCCAACTTCTTGGAAGACAACTGCTTTACCAAGGGCAACTTCATTTTTATCAATATTGGCATTGTCTACGATTTCAGCATAACGAATCATTGTTTCCACAGTTGAAATTCGACCTTCGATGAAAGCTTGTTCATCTTTTGCTGCTTCGTATTCTGAGTTTTCTGAAAGGTCACCGTAGCTACGTGCAATCTTGATGCGTTCAATAACTTCAGGGCGTTTAACCAATTTAAGGTTATCTAATTCTTGTTCTAGTTTTTCCAGACCTTCTTTGGTCATGGGGAAAGTTTTTTCTACCATTTTTTATCCTTTTTAAATTTCTAATTAATTACCCGACGCAATCGCATCATTGACATACTTTTGAACATTGATGTTTTGCTCTTCAAGTGTTTGTGCAAAGTAAATCTTACCTTCAACGTCTGCTACGAAATAAAGATAATCATTCGCAGTCGGGTTAAGTACTGCTTTGATTGACGATAAGCTTGGACTCACGATTGGGCCAGGACCAAAACCTGGATACAAGTAAGTATTGAAAGGTGAGTCTAATTGTGTATTAATTGCAGCTTGTTGATCAAGGGACGTATCCTTACCTAGCTTGCCTTCAGCATAAAAGATTCCTGTATTCGAATCCATCGTCATACCTAAATCCTGACGGTTAAAGAAGACTTGTGCAACATTACGGCGATCATCATCACTGTTGGCTTCTTTTTCGACAATGGCAGCCAAACTTAAGGTTTCATTGACCGTAAGTCCACTCGCTTGTATTTGTTCATACAAGGGTTCCAGCTGTGCATTTGTTGTTGAAAGCATTGTCTCAATTAAACTTTCAACGGTTGTCTTTTTCGAATACTCATAAGTTGCTGGGAAGAGGTAACCTTCAAGTTGATACTTCACACCACTGTCTTTACTTGGTAAGCTAGCTAGAAGTTTTGGAAACTTCTGTTTCATTTTTTCAATGAAGGCTTGATCCTGCACAGTCTTCATAAACTCCTCTTTGGTAAAAGGTGTTTTTTCATCCTTACCCGCAGAATTCACTGTAACAGCTTGAGCAATTTGTTCTAATGTATAACCTTCAGGAATCAAAATTTTGCCCAGAGTGGGTTCCACTGGATGTTCTGTTCCCCCTTGCTCCAACAGGCTTGCAATATCTGACAAGCTCATGCTAGGCGAGAGGTTATAGTAGCCACTCTTAAAGCCACTGAAATTTTTAAATTTGGTATAGTATTGGAAAACCATACCATTTTTGATAATACCTTCTCTTTGTAAGATATCTCCGATTTGCTTACTGCTTGCTCCTGCTGGAATGTTAATGGCGCGTTTGGTTGTATTTGCAGTATTGAGCGGTTGTACACCTTCTTTGATGAAATTATAGCCGTAAAAACCAGTCCCTGCTGCGGCCAGAATTAAAACTGCTACGATAACAGCAATAATCTTCCCAGAAGAAACTTTCTTCTTCGGTTTCTTCGCTTTAGACTTGGGGTGTATTTCTTCAGCTTCTTCATCCGGTTTGACTGCTGCACGACGACTTCTTTGTCTGTGCGTTGTCTCTTCAGCAGTAGGCGCTGCGACATCAGCTGCTTGTGCTTCAAGTTGCTCATCTTCGTCAACAACTTCTTTATCAGCTGCTTTTGTCTTGCGTCTCAGTCGTGAATAACTTTGTCCTTGGCTCGCTTGGAGCATTTGCTCGCGAACACTTGCAAAGTCTGGACGTTCTTCTTGTGCTGATGTTTCTGTTTTCACTTGATCAGAAACAGCTTTTTCAGGAAGTTCCACATCTTCGGAAATTTTAGCTTGTTCCTCTACTTCTGGATTTTCTAGTTCTTCCGTCAACTTAAATGGCGTTGGACGTTGAATCTCTGAAAAATCAGCACGTTCTCGTCGAGCATGTCTGCTCAGGGTTGAAGAAAGTTCTTTGTTGGATTCACGGGCATAGTTTTCAAAAGTCCCATCCGTGTTGGCTCGATTTCCTTCTTCAAGTTCACGCAAGATTTTATCTTTGAAACTTTCTCTCGAAAACTTCTCCGTATCTTTTTCTACCAAGGTTAATCCTCCTTATCACGCCTCCCTTTCTTTTTAAACAGTGAAGCGTAAGTTTGTTGGGTAATATTCACAAAAGCGAGGTCAGGGACCTCACTCTTTTAGATTTTAATTCTCTTCTGAGTCGCTGTCGTCGTCATCGTCGTCCTCTTCATCGAGTTCAACGTCTTCATCCACGTTATCCAGTTCAACTTCAGCAAGTTCAGCATCATAAGCTTGAACCTCATCTTTTTCATCATCTGGATTCTCATCATCATAAGTCATGTCATCTGCATCGTTTCCTTTGTCGATGTGTTCATCTTCAGGATCCACTTCATCTTCGATACCAAATGCATTAACTTTTGTACGTTTTTTAGTTGTTTTTTCTTCTTCGTCATCAATTTCATCAAGAGCAATGACTTCCTCATCGATTTCGTCGATCGCGTACCATGAGCGGAGTGCCCAAATGTTATTTCCTAATGGAATAAAGCTTCCATCTGTATTCATTTCTGTGTAAAAACGTGCAATTGTGGCTTTGATTTCATTGTCAGACTTTTTCAAGTAATCTTGAACGGCATTCAAGATTTCTGCAAAAGCCATTTCCTTACCATTTTGTTCCAAAATTGCATGAGCAACTTCAATCATTGAAAGTTCTTCGATATTTTGTCCTTCTAATGCTTCAATTTTCAAACTTTTTTTGCTCTCTTTCAGATTTTCTTTTTCTATATTATATTAAATTCGCTTCATTGTCAATATGTAAACGGATTTAAACTGTTTCATGATGTGTCGTTTTCCGTCTTGCTTAATGGGATGCTAAAACTCTAAAATTAATAATGCATCAAGACCTTGTAATCATAGTTACCGAGCTTTTCACGCCCTTTGAGGTCATCAAGTTCAATAAAGAAGGCACAACCAACAACGATACCACCCAAACGTTCAATCATCTCAATCGTAGCTTTTACTGTTCCACCTGTTGCCAAGAGATCATCTACAATCAAAACACGTTGTCCGGGTTTAATAGAGTCGGCATGCATGGTCAATGTATCTGTACCATACTCTTTTTCATAGTCCGCTGAAATAACTTCACGTGGTAATTTTCCTGGTTTACGCACAGGCGCAAAACCAACACCAAGTGCAAAAGCAACCGGACATCCAACGATGAATCCACGTGCTTCTGGGCCAACAATTACATCAATCTCTTTATCACGTGCATATTGCACAATTTCAGTAACAGCATAGTTGTAGGCATTTCCATCAGCCATAAGTGGTGAGATATCGCGGAAAACGATACCTTCTGTTGGGTAATTTTCAATCGTTGCAATGTAATCTTTAAGTTGCATGTGCATCTTCCTCTTTTAATTTTTTATAAATTTCTTTGACAGGGGATAAGGCGAAAAGTTCTTGAAAGGCAATGATTTCTTGAAGTTCTTGGTAAATGTTACTTTCAGAAATATCACGCTTTTCAGCGGCTTTATTCACACTCATCATGCCATTATCAATGGTGACAAAATTCAGTTCTTCAAATATTTGAATCATCTTTACCATTAAAATATCGGGGATCTTCAAATAATTTGCTAGGTCTTTCAATTTAAAACGAATATCAAACTCAGGATACTGATAGATTGCTTTATAGAAGCGTGCAAACTGCTCACGCGTCCCCGCTCCCGTCAAATAATAATTTTTCTTGATTGTATTTTTGAAATAAATCAATTCAAAATCCTGCTCATGTATTAGTTCCGTCAAAGCAGATAAGGCATCCTTATCTGTTGGGGCTTCCTCAATAATAAGCACTTCTTCTATTGTACCATTTTTCACTTCATTATGGACAAAACGTATTGTATTTTTTGGCAATTCAATTTGTCGACTTCGAATATCCAGAAGTTCAACACCATTTACTCTGGCATCAGCCACCATAAGCTGTACGGTTGTTGTACCATTCCAAGTGTTGCTCGATAAGGTACCGACAAGTTCTGTGTCACTTTGTTCAAATTCCAGGCTTTCAGACCCATGCCCAAAGTAAACCGCATCTAAAGCTTGCCCATTTTGTACTAATTTAAGTTTGAGATGACTGTTGTCTTTTCCCATGCTACGCGCCTGCTCAACCTGATAATCCGTAAGGAGAAAATGAGGTTTCGGATTATCCATACCGTAAGGAGATAGCTTCTCTAAACTCCTAATCGTCTCTAAGCTAATCTGGTCAAACTGTAGGCTGCCCTGAACTTCTAGTGAACTTTTCTCTGACATATCAATGTCATTTTCTTGGATAAACTCGAGCATCACTTGCTTGATTGCTTCCACATTCTCCAAGGCAAAAGTCATTCCAGCTGCCTGTTTGTGACCACCAAAAGCGATAAAAAGCTCACGGTGCCCATTGAGTGCTTCAAAAATATTAAAGTTTTCAATCGAACGTGCTGAACCTCGAAGAATTCCCTCTTCTTCAGCCAACATAATGATAGGTTTGTGAAATTGCTCAAGTAAGCGTCCTGCAACAATACCTAGAACACCTTTATGCCAATCCTGATGGTAAAGAACTTCTACGGGTTCATCCGTCATCATGGTGAGGGCTTGATTGTAGATATTTTCTACGATGACTTTACGCTCGCTATTTTTTTCATCAATCATCTGCGCAATTTCGGCAGCCACTTCTTCATCCCAACCCGTTAATAGTTCAATTGCGGGATTGGGATCATCTAAGCGTCCTAGAGCATTCAAACGGGGGGCAATTTGAAAACCAACCGTTTCCTCATTCACCTTTTCAAAATCGGTTCCTGAGAGGCGCATGAGTTCCATTAAGCCTGCACGCTCTGTATTCGCTAATACTTTTAGTCCGTGACTCACCAAGATCCGATTTTCATCGGTGAGACTAACCATATCCGCAATTGTTCCGATTGCCACCAGGTCAAGCATATCCGAAGGAATATAGTCTAAAAGTGCGGTTGCGACTTTAAAAGCAACCCCTACTCCGGCCAAATACTTGAAAGGATAGTTTGATTCAGGGTGTTCAGGATGCACAATTGCAAAAGCTTTGGGCAGCTCTTCTGGCATACTGTGGTGGTCAGTTACAATAACATCAACATTTTGACTTTGTGCATAGGCGATAGCTTCATGACCAGCTACACCATTATCCACTGTAATAATCAAGTCAATGTCTTCATTTTGAATGAAATATTTATAGACATCAAGATTTGGTCCGTACCCATCGGTAAAGCGGTTAGGAAGATAGACCTGTACTTCCGCTCCCAATTCATCCAAAGCTGATTTCATCACGGAACTCGCCGTCATACCATCCGCATCATAATCCCCATATATTAAGATATTTTGTCCATTTTCAATGGCAGTCAAAATTCTTTGAGTGGCTTTTTCCATATCGTGCAGCAAAAACGGATCATGTAATTGCTGAAGATCAGGATTTAAGTAAGCTTGAATCTCTTCTTCTGCCCTTATGCCGCGTTGCCACAAAATTTGCGCTGCCAGTGTGTCTAATTTATATTTTTTACTTAACTTAAGAAACTCATCCGGTAAGTCTGACTCAGTTAACTTCCATATATATTTTGATTTAATCAAGTTTCCTCCACTTCGACTGCTTTTTTGAAGATTTATTTATAATTAAAAAATCTATTTCCTATATTATCTACAAGACTGGGGAAAAGAGCACGGATTTTCGCAACGAAAGCCAGCTGAATTGGTAAGTTCACTTCTCTTTTCTTTTTCCCTAAAACCTGCTCAATCTTATCTGCCACATATTCTGCACTGACCGCATTTTCGCCCACTTTTTCAAGATAGTCCACATTGTCTTTGTGGAATTTGGTGCGGACCGGCCCCGTGTTAACTGTTGTCACAATAAGATTTGGGTTTTCTAAACGTAAAGCATCAGAAAAGGCGAGAACAGCGGCTTTGGAAGCTGCATATACTGTTGATTTCGCTGTGGGTAATTTTCCTGCTATAGATGCAATATTAATTACTTGCAGCTCCGGTCTCAAATCACGCGTCCGCTTAATCAGATCTAGCGTATTCACCTTGAACATTTCATCAATTTGCTCATCCGATAAGTTGCTTAACTCTGCAAACTCTCCAAATCCTGCATTATTAATAAGAATATCTACTTTTTCAGGAATGACGGGCTGAGGAAGTGAGCGACTGAGCAAGATAAGGTTATGGCCCTCTAAACGCTGAATGAGCGCTTGTGCAATATCACCGCTAGCACCTGTAATTACTATATTCTTTTTACTCAACTTTTTCTTCATAAAAATCTTTCGCCACATAGGAATTAGGATGAACAGCGCGTGCTTCTTGCGCAAGCTGAGCCACGAGTGGGCCAACATAGCGTGCACTGATATGCGTGAGCACCAAGCGTTTTACGCCGGCTTCCTGAGCAACATCTGCTGCTTGTTTTGAGGTCGAATGTCCATGTCGGCGGGCCATTCTTGACTCTTTTGCTTCATAAGTTGCTTCATGAACTAAAAGATCTGCACCAACGGCTAAACGAACAGCGTTTGGGGTACGACGGGTATCTCCAAGAATGGTTACCACTTTCCCCTGCTTGTCTGCGCCGATATAGTCCTCTGGATGAAAGACCTTCCCATCATCTTCTACTGTTTCACCATTCTTTATTTTGCCAAAGAGCGGTCCGAAAGGGAGTCCTGCTGCTTTCAAAGCTGCTGCATCTAATTCTCCGGGACGATCTTTTTCAACCACGCGATAGCCTAGGCAAAAAATTGTATGATCTAAGGTATCCGCGTATACTTCAAAGGTTTGATCTTCAAAAATCTTACCCGGTGTTTCAATTTCATGAAAATAAATCTTGTAGCCCAGGCGCGAGCCCGACATGCGCAGAGCTGTCATCACAAAATCCTTCAGACCTTTTGGCCCATATAATTCCAAGTCTGTATGTTCCTCATCTTTACTTGAACCCTGGAAAGAACGACTCGATAGAAAACCCGGTAGACCAAAAATATGATCGCCATGCAAATGTGTAATAAAAATCTTGGTGATTTTTCTTGGTTTAATTGACGTTTCCAAAATTTGATGCTGGGTCGCTTCGCCACAATCAAATAGCCATATTTCGTTACGTTCATCGAGTAACTTCAAAGCAATAGCTTGTGTTTTTCGCGTTCGCGAGGGCTGGCCTGCGCCCGTTCCTAAAAATTGAATATCCATATCTTCCTCAATATTCTAAGTAAGTTCTTTCCTATCCATTGTTGGAATCAAATAAAAAACATTTCCTACTTTGATGCCTGTCTCTCATCGTCTCCACTTGATCCTCAAATCAGAAAAGAGAATATCAAAATGTAAAAAACATTGTGCTTCTCACAATGTCTTACAGCGCTCAAAATAAAAAATTTATCCGTCTGGAGGGAATCGAACCCCCATCGCAAGAACCGGAATCTTGCGTGATATCCATTACACTACAGACGGCACTGATAACTCTATCATTTTACAGGAAAACAAAGGAAATTTCAAGTTTCTTTATTTCAAAAAATCTTCAAGGAAATCTTCAATGCTTTCATAGGTTTTATCTGCAGTTCCCTTATCATCATGTCCTATATAAGCAGTGGCTAAACCAAGTTTTTGTGCAGGAAGGATGTCATGTTCAAGCAAATCTCCAACCATAAGTGTTGCTTCAGGATCAAAGCCTTCCTTTTCTAAAATATTATGAAAGGCTGCTTGATCAGGCTTTGTTAAGCCCGTTTCAGCCGAAATATAAACAGGAAACATTTTTTCAAAGCCAAAACGTTTAATCTTCTCTCTTTGCTCCCCACTCTCCCCATTGCTTAAAATAGCAATGTTATACTTTTGAGAAAGTTCTTGCATTTTAGACAGTAAATTCTGGTCAACTTCTATTTCTTCAAGCAAGGCCGTCAGAAAGATATCAAAGAACAGGCGCACAAAGTTTTCTTTATAGTGAATCGCATAGTAATCCAAGACTTGGCGCACACGCTCTTCGCGCAGCTGCTCAATCGTCATTTTTCCTTCATGAACCAAAGGCCAGAGTTGCTCATCCACTTCACGATATTTTGCCATAAAATCATCTATAGAAAATTCATCCTGAAAGTCAATCAAGTCCAAAAAAACTTTTCGGTGTGCTGTTTCCCAATATTTTTTAAAAGGAAAGAGTGTATTGTCCCAGTCAAAAATAATATTTTTTATCTCTTTCATACTTCTCAATCCTTTCCCTCTTCCTTTAAAAGTTTATCATTTTGCCCATTGGATATCAAATGAATTAAAATCAGCTATCAGGAAATTTTTCATATCTTATTTCTCTAAAAGCACCTGTTTTATTCCTGTTTCGAAGCTTGTTACTTCAAACTCTGGAAAATGCTTTTTAAATTTGTCCGAATTAAACACATTGTCCTCTGCATAGCGCGGAAGAAGCTCTTGCAATTCTTTCGCTTTCTGGCTGAAAAGACGAGCCAAATTGAATTGCCACATCTTAAGTGTTGTGTATTGAAGTTTTTTTCCTGTGATTTTTTCCGAAAGTGTAATGATCTCTTGATATGTCACACTTGGGGTACACGGCAAATGCCAAGTTTGACCATAAGCCTCTGCATGATTCCCTATTAGAGCCATTGCACGGCTCGCATCCGGTGTCCAAATCAAGGTTCTCAAACGTGTAGCACTCAAGGGAATTTTTATTTTTCTATTCTCTTTAATTGCATTAAAGACCATTGTATTTGTTATACTCTGCGTATGATCTGGACCATAAAACTCCGGCGCACGGCAGATTACAGCTTCAAGAGAATGGTTCTCTATTTCCTGAATTACCATTTCTGCTAATCGTGCACGAACGGTTGATTTTCTTCCCTGCGGTTCAAATTTAGTGTCTTCATATTGTATTTCTGCATTTTTAGGATACATGTAAGTATTATCAAAGAAAACCAACTTGCTTTGGTGTAGCTTACAAGCTTCAATGACATTTTTCATCATAAGAGGAAATTGTTCTTCCCAAAGCTCAGAGTTCATCGGCAAACCGGCCGTAAAATAAACAATCTCACTGCCAGTGATTGCTGCACTCGCTTCCTCAAAATTCAGCAAATCAGCCGAAAATAAGCTGTCTGTTGGGTTTACTTTGCGAGGTTTTCTACTCACGAGCCTGATATCTTTTGTATATTTTTTAAAAAGTTCCTTGGCCAGTTCTTGACCAATCTGTCCATTACTTCCTAGTATTGTTTGCATTATGCGATCTCCTTTATAAGCATTTTAGCGACTGACCTTACAGAAAACGGGTTTTGTCCCGTTATAAGTTGCCCATCTTGGATAGCAAAATCTTTATAGAACCTTTTTTTGCACCATATTGCGCCATGGCTCTTGGCCACCTCTTCATTGAGAAAAGGAACGACTTTTTTCTTGCCTGCAAGGACTTCTTCAGCTGTCGTAAATCCCGTTATTTTTTTCCCTGAAATGATGTAGTGACCTTCTTGGTTCTTAAGATGAAGTAAACCTGCAATACCATGACAAACGGAAGTGAGGTAACCACCATTCGTATGAATATCTTGGGCGATTTTTTGTATTTCTGGATTATCTGGAAAATCCCACATCACACCATGACCGCCTGTGAAATAGATGGCACGATAGTCTTGCGGTATGACTTCCTCAGGTTTCAAAGTCTTTTTTAAAGCCCTGTCGACAAAGTCTTGCCCCTCATAAATGTTCCAAATGGCTTCATCCATATACTTCATACTTCGTGGGTCAAGCGGAACATAACCACCCTTTGGACTAACAAAATCATAAGCAATCCCATGTTTTTGTAGTTCATCAACAAACTCTGCACTTTCACCCAGCCAAAGCCCTGTCGCTTCATCGGTATTTTCATAACGCTTAATATTTGTTTCGACAATCAAAACTTTATTCATTTTTCTTGTGTTCCTTTCATTATCCGTGTTACTTCATCCAGAAAATGTTGCAATTTCATAATTTCTGATGTATCGTGTTCAAGATAGTAAAAGTTTTTTGTCCCTTCTGAACGATAATTTACTATCTTTGCTTGTCTTAAGATTTTTAAATGATGTGAGACAGCAGGGCGAGATAGACCTGTTGCTTCGATTAAATCTCCGACTTGTATACCTTTACAATCACTCTTCTCCAGTAACTTAATAATGATTGCTTGTCTCTTGTCATCCCCTAAAGCAATTAAAAAGTCTCCGACTTCACTCAGTTCATCTCTTAAATGTTCAAATTTCATTATTTCTCTTTCTTTGGTTTATATTTTTAAACCATTAAACCATTATCTCACCTTAAAGTCAAAAAATTGGACTGACATCCTATTCAGTATTTTTAGAAAATAAAAAACTCAGAGCATTTGGTGCTCTGAGTTTTTATTTTTGTATAAAACGATTATTTAACTTTAACTGAATCTGTGATTGCTTCAACAGCTTTCTTCATTGCGATATCGTGTTGGAGCATGTCAACTGGAAGAAGTTTTTCAACTTGTTCAACTGGCATGTTGTATTGTGCAGCCAAGTCGGCGATTTCAGCTTTAACTTCTTCATCTGTAGTTTCAAAGTTTTCTGCTTTAGCAATTGCTTCAATAACAAGGTTTGTACGTACACGTTTACCCGCATCTTCTTGGTATTGTTCGTGCAATTGTTCTTCAGTTGTACCTGTAATTTGGAAGTACATTTCTGGAGAGATACCTTGTTGTTGCATACCACCAAGGAATTCGTTCATTGCGCGGTGAACTTCTTCGTGAATCATTTCTTCAGGAATTTCTTTGATTTCAGCATTTGCTACGGCTGTTTCGATAGCTGCAGTTTCAACAGCATCGTTGTAAGCTTCAGCTTTAGCATCTTCAAGTTCTTTACGGAATTTAGCTTTAAGCTCATCCAAAGTTTCAACTTCTTCGTCGATATCTTTTGCTAATTCATCGTCAAGTGCTGGAACTTCTTTTGCTTTAACTTCGTTAACTTTAGTTGCGAATACTGCTTCTTTACCTGCAAGATCTGTAGCTTGGTAGTCTTCTGGGAAAGTCACTTTCACATCGATTTCTTCACCAGCTGAAGTGCCAACAAGTTGTTCTTCAAAGCCAGGAATAAATTGACCTGAACCAAGTTCTAAACTGTGGTTTGCACCTTTTCCGCCTTCAAATTCAACACCATCAATAGAACCAACAAAGTCGATAACTACTGTATCTCCGTTTTCAGCTTTTCCTTCTTTAACTGTCAATTCAGCAAGGTTGTTTTGTTCTTGTGTCAAACGCGCTTCAACTTCTTCATCAGCAACATCTTTAGTTGCTTCTACTGAAACTTCCAAGTTTTTGTAGTCACCAAGTTCTACTTCAGGTTTAACAGTTACTTCAGCTGTCAATTCCCAGTCAGAACCTTTTTCCATTTTAGTGACATCAATTTTTGGTTGTGCAACAGGTTCGATACCTGCTTCTTTTACAGCTGCATCATAAGCAGTTGGCAATACAGCGTTCAAAGCTTCTTCGAAAAGAGCTTCTTCACCATACATGCGGTTAAACATTTGACGGCTGATTTTACCTTTACGGAAACCAGGCACTGAGATATTACCTTTTACTTTATTGAAAGCTTTGTCAAGACCGTTTTTGATTGTTTCTTGGTCGATTGAAAATGAGAGTGTACCAGTGTTAACACCAGTTTTTTCAAAACTTGCAGTCATTAATTATTTCTCCTTATTTATGAGCCTTGAGCTCAGAAATTTCATACCTTTCTAGAATAGCATAAAAACTAAGTGAATTCAACTTTTTGAACAATTATTTTTCGCTCTTTTCTTAGAGTTTAAGTCATAAAAAAAGCTTGCAAAAGCAAACTTTTATGGATTTAAACGTTGCATGACTTCTTGCCATAGGTCGCCACTAAAAACACGGGACGCTTGTCCGCCACCGAGTACACCATAGCCTAACATCAAGCCCGCTGCACCTGCTATAAGGACAAGTACAAGAACTAAAAAGACCAATGAAAGGCGAACGCCTAATACTTTAATCGTTTTTTTAATCATCAATTTCCTCAAGTTCTGGAACACGTTCAATATCTGCTCCAAGTGATTTTAATTTTTCATGGAATCGGTAATAACCACGATCAAGGTGACTCAATTTACGTACTGTAGTTTGACCTTGCGCAACCATACCAAGTAAAATTAATGCTGCACTTGCACGTAAATCTGTTGATTTAACTTGTGCGCCTTGTAGTTTTCGTGTGCCTTGGATGATGGCTGTGTTACGTGTAATATCAACGGTTAAGCCCATACGACGCATTTCTTCTAAATGTTGGAAACGATTTTCGAAAACCGTCTCAATCATTGTGGACTCGCCCTTAGCGATAGCTTGAGCCGCAGTCATTTGCGATTGCATATCTGTTGGGAAGCCAGGATGTGGTAATGTTTTTACATTTGTTGCTTTTAAGGTTTCAGGGCCGAGAACGCGCAGACCTTCTTCTTCTTGTACAAACTCTACACCCATCTCGATTAATTTAGAAATTAAGGGACGATTGTGTTCACGCACCGCATCTTTAATTAAGACATCGCCTTGGGTCATTGCCGCTGCTACCATGAAAGTTCCAGCTTCGATACGGTCTTGTACGACTGCATGGTTAGCACCATGCATTTTTTCAACACCTTTGATAATAATTGTATCTGTACCAGCACCTTTAACATTTGCTCCCATTTTATTGAGCCAGTTGGCAAGGTCAACAATTTCAGGCTCGCGTGCTGCATTTTCTAAAGTTGTTGTTCCTTCGGCTAGAGTTGCAGCCATCATCAAGTTTTGTGTGGCCCCTACAGATGGGAAGTCCAAATAGATGTGTGCGCCACGAAGCTTTTCAGCCTTGGCTTCAATGTAACCCGCTTCTTGAGTAATTTCTGCCCCCATTAATTCAAAGCCACGTAAGTGGAGATCAATAGGACGTGACCCAATTGAGCAACCTCCGGGCATTGAGACACGAGCATGCCCATTACGGGCCAAAATTGGTCCCATTACAACGATAGAGGCACGCATTTTGCTTACAAATTCGTAGGGTGCTTTTGTTTTTACTTTAGCAGCTGCTTGTGCATGAACGGTCTTGCTTTCTTCTGAAAACTCTAAATCCACCCCAAGATGATCCACTAAATTGTTCATCATGTAAACATCGCTCAAAATAGGAACATTACGAAGAATAATTTCTCCCTCGCTTGGCAAAAGTGTCGCTGCAAGCAAAGGCAGAACAGCATTTTTTGCTCCTTCAATTTCTACAGTTCCTTTAAGGCGGGTATTTCCACCCTTGACAATTATTTTATCCATTTATACATTCCTATAATTTCTTTATTCTGAAAGACACCCTAAATTATAGCACAATGAATCTTTTCGTCAACTTTACAGGATTATGTCTGTCCTTTGTATTAATTGTTCAACTAAATGTTCAGGCAGGCTATAAACGTACTGACGGTCTATAAGATTGGGCTTTTCCCCCTCAAAGGTTTTGGTCACAAAACCGAGTTTTTCGGTCAAAATACCTCCCGCGGCATAATCCCAAGGTTGTAAACGGCTAAAATAAGCGACAGTTTTTCCTTCAAGAAGGTCCGCATAGGCCATTCCGGCACTGCCTAACATCCTTACACCTAAAGTGGTTAAACTAAAGTCCGTGAGTTTATATAAATTTTTGCGGTAAATCATTGAATTGATGGAAAGCAGACTTTTTTCAAATGCTTGAAGTTTATAGGAAAGCCTTCTATCGTTACAATAAACTTCTTGCGCGTTATTCCAATAAAGTTTGTCTGCCATTACATCAAGGATTAATCCAAATTGGGGCTGCCCTTTTTCATAATAAGCCAGCATCACAGCAAAGTTATCTTGCTGCACCACAAAATTTATCGTACCATCAATCGGATCCAGAACCCAAAAATTTTCTTGACTACGGTCAAAAGCTGCTGTATTTCGTCCAGCTTCTTCAGCTAAAATTTTATCCTCAGGATAATTCTTGCTAATTTCTTCAATGATAATTTCTTGAACATGTTGATCAAAATTGGTCACCAAATCACTAAAATTACTTTTTTGCGAAACTTCCAAAGTTTGATGAATATGATCACGAAGAAAAGCACCAGCTTCTCTAACCCAAGTTTTTGCTTGTTTAAGCTTTTTCAGAGCGAACAAATTGTCTTTCACTCGCTTGTACCTCCTTGACGGCACGATAAAGCGAATAACCACTGTTTTCTTCGAATTCTCGTCCCAGCTGTTTTTCTTGCATCTTGGAAGGTACAATTTTTTTGAATGTTTTATAAGCCTCCAAGAACTCTTCCCTGTTCACTTTACTCTCATAAAAATTTTCAACTTGATTGAAAAAAGAGAGCACTGCAGTCATTTCAGCAGTACTCCAACTTAAATCAAGTGGATATTGATAATTAGCTTTCATTATTCCCACTCTCCCTTATTCAGTTAGAAGTCGTTTACGGCACGTTTCATTTCCGCACGACGATAATGACGAGGTAAGAAAGCACGAATCTCGTCTTCATTAAAACCAATTTGTAACAAACGATCATCTGTGATAATCGGACGACGTAAAAGGTTTGGATACTCTGTCACAAGATTAATCAACTCATTAATGGTTAACTCATCAAGATCCAAAGCAAGTTTTTGAAATATTTTTGACCGAATTGAAATAATATCTTCCGTTCCGTTTTCTGTTTTTGACAAAATTTTACGTAAGTCATCATTTGTCATCGGCTGTGTCAAAATGTTGTGCTCCGTATAAGGGACACTGTGTTTGTCCAACCATGCACGTGCCTTACGGCAACTTGTACATGAAGGCGATAAGTATAAATCAACCACTTTCTTTCCCCATTCTATCTAGGCTGTAACCAATTATCAAACTTGAGCAGCGCTATTATTTGTTACTTATTATATCAAAAATTATAGATTAAAAAAAGTGCGTTTTTTTACTATTGTGTAAGAATTTGTGTCTATGTTACATATTGTTCATATCGTCACAAATTTCTTGTAAATCTTCAAATCTAATCAATTCCATATTATAATTAGATGTCTTTTGCATCCTGTCCGTAATAAAATGGAGCTTGGTTTCGTTTTCTTCGTCATATAAAACTAAAGAACCATCCGAATTTTCCAGTAAAAAATCGTTATACTGGCGAAATTGACTTGGATTTTCGTAATCTTCGTAAGCATATTTAACATAATCTACATCTTTAAATTCGCGTAATTTTGCTTGATTTGCCTCATTCCAGTTCTTTCCCTGCGTTTCAAAGGGAAAAATACTTGCAATATGAAAATCGTATTCTGTTTGTAATTCTTTAGAAACTTGTAATGCCCAATATTCAAAGCCTAAATTCCCTGTGAAAATCACCCACTTCAATCCTTTATCCAAGTAGGCTTCCAATCTTTTTTGAAAGGCTTTTTTGATAATTTTTATTTTGATATCCTTCTCATCAAAAATACCTAAATCAAAGGCTGTGTAACCTGTAATAAGTAATGTTTTCATCATGGGCCCTTTCTTTGCACAATTTATACGGCATTCTGTTTTTTCTCCGTTTATACTCTTTATAGGACTAAAGCAGAAATAAAGAAGCTCTTTTTATGGCTGGGATTAAAACTTGAAAGCAATGGAACTCGCCGTAGTCTCTACAATAAGATACCATTTTAACTGTAATAATCCAAAAGACAAATATTTTGCTATAATTACATTATACAATAGAAGCAACAATTTAATATATGGAAAAACACACATGCTAAAATATCCTCAAGGATTAAATAAACAAAGAAAAAATTTTTCAGAAAAACAAACAGAGAAAAAAGTGGTGCATAACACTGCTAAAAGTAGTCCGAATATGGTAAAATCTAAATCGGCAGTAAAATTTGGTAAACGTGGTATGAACTTTGAAGCGGAGATCAATGCGACGAATGATTATTATCTTGCGCATGGTATCGCTGTGATTCATAAAAAACCCACTCCTATACAAATTGTAAAGGTTGACTATCCCCAACGTAGCCGTGCTAAAATTACCGAAGCCTACTTTAGACAGGCTTCAACTACAGATTATTCTGGCGTCTATCGGGGAAGATATATTGATTTTGAAGCTAAGGAAACCCATCAGAAGACAAGTTTTCCTCTGAAAAATTTTCATGAGCATCAAATCGTTCATATGTCCAAAGTCCTTGAACAAAAAGGCATTGCCTTTGTGCTCTTGCACTTTGCCTCTTTGGACGAAACTTACTACTTGCCATCTGAGAATTTGATTCGTTTTTATCAAGAGAAAAAAGGCTTAAAGTCTATTCCCCTTGATTACATTAAGCAACATGCTTACCAACTTTCATCACATCAGATTCCTAGAATCCCTTACTTGGATATCGTTAATCAACTTTGCGAGGTGAATTAAAATTCCTACTAACAAACGAAAAAAATCAAAAATGAATCGAAATAAAAACACTGCAGTTAAAAGATCACTCATTTCGACATTGAAATGGGCTTTAATTCTGATTTTTTCAACAATTATTCTGACTTTTGTTGCTGCTGGTGCGCTCTTTATCTATTACGCTAAAGATGCACCGAAATTAGACATGAGTAAATTGCAATCTCCCCCATCAACGGTCGTTTATGACAAGGATGAGAAAGTCATTGCTACTCTTGGCGCAGAACAGCGTGATTTAGTACAGACTGATAATATCCCTGTCATGCTCGTTAATGCTGTAACCTCGATTGAAGACCGTCGCTTTTTCAATACACGTGGTGTTGACCCCATACGTATTGCTGGTTCTTTAGTCAATAACTTGCGTGGCGGACATATGCAAGGTGGTTCTACCTTAGATATGCAGTTGATTAAGCTGTCCTTCTTCTCTACAGATTCAGCTGACCAAAACATGAAAGTCAAAATTCAAGAAGCTTGGCTTGCTTTACAGCTGGACCAAAAATGGTCGAAAGAACAAATCTTTACCGCTTATGTTAACAAAGTCAATATGGCGAACGGTTATTACGGTATGGGAACAGCCTCTCAAGCTTACTATAATAAACCATTAACCGACTTGTCTATTGCACAGTTGGCTTTGCTTGCTGGTATGCCACAAGCCCCAAATACTTATAATCCTTATAAAAATCCAGAAGCTGCCAAGTATCGTCGCGACTTGGTAATCAATGCGATGTATCGCAATGGTAAAATCACTGAGAAACAAAGAGACGAAGCCATCAATACACCAATCGATGACGGTCTTCAAGACTTGAAGAGTGGTGTAAATATTCCTGAGTATGCCAGTGACTTCCTCACTGAAGCCATTAAACAGGCGGATCAAGAAACAGGAACCGACTCAAAAAATGCCGGCTTAAAGATTTATACCACACTTGACAGCAAAGCACAGCAAGATCTTTTCAACATTGTCAACACCAATGATTCTGTACCATTCACTGATGATGAACTTCAAGTTGCTTCAACTTTGATTGATACACAGACAGGTGGGGTCGCTGCCCAAATAGGCGGACGTAAACAAGAATTTGTACCTTTTGGTTCCAATCCTGCTACAGAATCCACACGTGACTGGGGTTCAACGATGAAACCACTCGTTGACTACGCACCAGCCTTTGAAAATGGCATTTATACGAGCACCGCTCAAACCATTTCCGACTCTGGCCCTTACTTTTATCCAGATGCTCAAAATATCCAATTGAACAACTGGGACAATCAGTATCTTGGAAACATCTCCGTACGACAAGCTTTAGCACTTTCACGTAATATCCCAGCCATTAAAACTTTAGCTGCTGTAGGACTAGATAATGCGACTGCTTTCGCCAATAAACTTGGCTTTAAGTACCCCGTAGAAACGGGTACCGATAGCGAAGGAAAAGCCATCTATGAGCCAGGAAATATGGTCTTCTCAAATGGTATTTCTAGTAATTCAATCAGCAGGGACCCTCAATATGGTGCTAGTTCTGAACGTATGGCTGCTGCCTATGCTGCTTTTTCGAACGATGGTATCTACACAAAGCCTTACTATGTTTCGAAAATTGTAATGCCTGACGGTTCGACAAAATCTTATGAACCAGAGCGTACACGTGCGATGAAGTCTTCAACTGCTTATCTCATTACGGATATCCTCAAAGATGTTATCAAAGGGAATGACGGCACAATACCTGCTCTTTCTACAGGCCTTTATGCGCAAACCCCTGGCCTTCCTGAAGCAGGGAAAACAGGGACTTCCAACTACGATGATGCTGAATATCCCAAAGCACTTGAAACAGCGGGAATCACTCAAGCTCAGCTTCAAGGGGGCTCCATGGCACCAGACGAAAACTTTGTCGGATACACTCCACAATATTCTATGGCCGTATGGACCGGTTACAAAAACAGGCTCCAGCCTGTCTATGGTGAAAATATGTATATCGCGGCTAAGGTTTTCAAAGCCATGATGACCGATTTGTATCCTGATCCCACATCTGTAGCAGACTGGCAAATGCCAAGTGATGTCGTAAAACAAGGTTCTGACCTTAGTGTAACAGGAAATTAATTTATGAAAATCGAGAAAATCGTTAGCGAAATTGCTCAGGAAAATGCTTATATCCTGAGCAATTCTGCTTTTAGTTTACTTATTGATCCTGGAAGCCAACCAGAAAAAATTATTGCAAAACTCCAAGAAATTGGCAAACCCTTAAATGCTATCCTCCTGACTCATGCCCATTTTGACCATATTATGGGACTTGATACCCTCAAGCAAGCCTATCCTAACGCTCAAGTTTATCTACATGAAAATGAAAAAGAGTGGCTCAAGAAACCCGAGCTTAATGCTTCAGCTTTAATGTTGCCTTTTCCTGTCACTTGTAAGACTAATATAGATGAATATTATGTCTGTAATACACCTTATAATTTCTCTGGACTAAAATTCCACGTGCGCCACACACCCGGACATTCTACCGGAGGAATCAGTCTAGTTTTCGAAGAAGAAGGTCTTGTTTTTACCGGTGATGCACTTTTTGCTGGTGCTATTGGAAGAACAGACCTTCCTACCGGAAATCATGCGCAATTACTACAGTCCGTTGAGGCAGAACTTTTTAGCCTTCCCGACGATTATACGGTTTATCCAGGGCACGGACCAAGAACAACGATTGGGAAAGAAAAGATTTATAATCCATTTTTCTAATATAAAAAGCCTCCGTTGGCTTTTTTATATTCGGCTTAGCAGACTTCCAGCAATTTTCCTCAAAAAAAAAACCATCTCTATTAGTTTAGAGATGGTTTTTTATTATACAGACAATGTTTGGCCAGGATAGATGTTTCCTGTAATACCGTTCATTGCGGCAAGCTCGTCTGCTGTTCTTCCGTAAACAGAGGCAATGGATGTTAATGTATCACCTGATTGGACAGTGTAAGAGCTAGAAACGGCGCTTGTGGCTATCGTTGAAGCACTTGTAGTTGAAGTTGTCGTCGTTGCACTAGTCCCAGCTGTTGGAATCTGGAGAACTTGACCTTGCATGATGTGATCTGTGGCTGAGAGACCATTTTGTGAAAGAATCGCATCCATTGACACACCGTAGTGTGCTGCAATATCATAGACGGTATCACCTTCTTGAACAGTATATGCTTGTGTACCATATGAACTTGTGTCTGTAGAAGTTGTGGTTGTCACATAGCTTGTTGTTGAAGTTGTCGCCACTTCTCCTCCACCATCATAAGCTGTTAAACCATATTGCGCGATAACTGCATTTAATTTTGAAGCATAATTGGGATCTGTGGCATAGCGTCCTTGTAACCAAGCCGTTGCGTCTTGATAAGAGCTTGTGTTTTCACGCCAAACACCTGAATACAAGAAGGAACCACGTAATAAACGTGCTTGTGCAGCACAAGCCTCTGCAACTGAAGCATAAGCTTGGAATGGCTCCACAACATTATGCATTTGCCCATCAAGAAATTCTTGTGTAGGCAAATAAACGGGGTTTCCTGAAGTATATTTCACACCAAAAATATTGTTGTAGTTCACAGCCAATGCACTTTGTCCAGCACTGCTTTCCAAAATACCTTGAGCAATCATAACAGAGGGGTAAAGGCCATACTCATTTGCGACTGGAGTTGCTGCTTCAGCCAACTCTTGTACTGACATTGCTTGTGCTTTCACAGCTCCAAGACTTGTAAGGGCTACAGCTGCTGCGCCAAATAAAAATTTGTGTTTTGTATTCATCTTATAAAAACTCCATAAATAAAATATTCATTAATTCTAAGTATATACTATTTATTATCTAATGTAAAACTATATAAACCTCGATAGCATATTTTTATAGCGCTCATTCGCTTTTTTTATGTAAAACTGATAAAGTAGGTTTTATAATAAGAAGCAGGATCACCAAGATAAAAGGAGAACTCTATGTCTAAAATTTATGAAAACATTACCGAACTCATTGGGCAAACACCCATTATCAAGCTTCGCAATCTTCCTGAAGACAGTGCTGAGGTTTACGTGAAACTTGAGGCATTCAATCCTGGAGGATCAGTAAAAGATCGTATTGCCCTCAATATGATTCGGCAAGCAGAGCAGGATGGTCGTTTAAAAGCAGGCGGAACCATCATAGAACCCACTTCTGGAAATACAGGAATTGGACTTGCTTTTGTTGGCGCTGCTCTAGGTTACAAGGTTGTGATTGTCATGCCTGAAACCTTCTCACTGGAACGCCGTAAATTGATTCATGCTTATGGTGCCGAACTTATTTTAACTCCAGCTGCTGGAGGAATGAATGAAGCCATCGCTACAGCCGAACGTCTTGCAGAAGAAAAGGGCTGGTTCCTTCCCCTTCAATTTGACAACCCCGCTAATCCAGCTGCTCACGAAGCCACTACAGCTGTAGAAATACTGGATGTTTTTGGCGAAACAGGTTTAGATGCTTTTGTGGCCGGTGCAGGGACTGGTGGAACTATTTCTGGGGTTTCACATGTACTGAAAAAAGCGAACCCTAAGCTCAAAAGTTATGCTGTGGAACCTGCAAGTTCTCCTGTCTTAACAGGTGGTCAACCACAGCCACATAAACTTCAAGGGATTGGTGTTCCATTTATCCCTAAAGCCTTGGACACTTCCTCTTATGATGAAGTCATTGATGTCCCTGTGGAAGAAGCTTTTACTACGGCTCGCGAAATTGGTTTCAGCCAAGGTTTCCTTGTAGGGATTTCAAGTGGTGCAGCAATTTGGGCTGCTCTTGAAGTTGCGAAAAAATTAGGTAAAGGAAAAAAAGTGTTGACCCTGTCTGCAGACAATGGCGAACGCTATCTCTCTACAGAACTCTATGATTTCTAATCCTTAAATTCTTCACTTAAACCACAGATAAAAAAGCTCCGACACTTCATCGGGGCTTTTATTCTTTTATTAATTCGCCACTTTAAGCATTTCTTGATAAACATTCCGAAAGATGGTAAGAAAGGCTTCAATTTCTAACATATTATTTGTATGATCCAGACTGATACGTACAGCACTGGTTGCAAGATCAGGTTTGACATGCATGGCCATGAGTGTACCGGCAGCAGCATTTTTCTTTGAAGAACATGCAGATGTTGTCGAGATGTAAATATCATGTTTTTCAAAGGCATGGACAACGACTTCTCCTCTCACTCCACGGATACCAAATGTCAATATATTTGGTGCAAAGTCATCCATTTCCGAAAAGAGGATAACTTTTTCTTGATGAGAGAGTACTTCGAAGATGATGGCTTTCATTTGACGGATTTTTTCTACTTTATGATCAAAATCCGACAAGGCAAGACGAAGGGCCTTAGCTGTTGCGGCGATTCCTGCCACATTTTCAGTCGTCGAACGCTTGTTATTTTCCTGACCACCACCATGTAAAAGAGGGGCTAAGCGTTTCCCTGATTTAATATAAAGAAAACCAACACCACGTGGGCCGTGGAATTTGTGCGCTGAAAATGTTGCAAAGTCCACCCGTTCCAACATAAAGTCCTCAACCGCTATTTTACCAATGGCTTGGACGGCATCGATGTGGAAAGAAATAGTCGGGCGATTTTCTAAAAGCTTAGCGATTTCTTTAATTGGTTGAATAGAACCTATCTCGTTATTTACGGCCATGACAGACACCAAAATTGTATCTTCACGTATTAATGCCTCAAGTTCTGAAACTTTAACAAAGCCCCGTTCATCAACAGGTGCTTCATCAATCTCAAAGCCTTGCGTCGCCAGCCATGCTGCAGTATTTTTAACTGCGGGATGTTCTATAGCTGAGATAATGATGTGCTTACCAAATCTTTCTTTTTCATATGCCACACCTTTTAAGACCCAGTTATCGCCTTCTGTTCCACCACTGGTGAAGTAAATTTCCTCTGCATTCACATGAAGTAAATCCGCGATTTGACGACGCGAAGCATCCAAAAGGCGTGTTGCAGTTGTTCCTAAACTGTGCAAGCTCGAAGGATTCCCCATAATTTTAGTGGCTACATCTGTATATGTACGTAAAACTTCTGGATTTATAGCTGTAGTAGCTGAATTATCGAAGTAAATGATTTTAGTTTCCCCATTTCTGAATAACATTTAGTAGCTTCCTTAGCTTAACCAAGGGAAGCATTTTTTTCATCCTTACATTCTATCACTTTTTTATCACTTTTTACAGCTTGAAAATCATGAGAGGCTCAACTGTTTAGCCTCCTTTCGTTTTGCTGTAAGCCAACATGCAGGAACTCCTAATTTTGCACTCAAAGGCAATAAAAAAATACCATGGTTAACCACGGTATCAGTATTTCTACGCTAGATTATTTAACAGCGTCTTTCAAAGCTTTACCAGCTTTAAATGCAGGAACTGTAGTTGCTGCGATTTGGATAGCTGCACCAGTTTGTGGGTTGCGTCCTTCGCGAGCTGCACGTTCACGAGTTTCGAAAGTACCGAAACCGATAAGTTGAACTTTTTCTCCTTTTGCGAGGAATTCAGTTACTGATTCACCGAAAGCGTTCACTGCTTTTTCAGCATCTTTTTTAGTCAATCCAGCTTTTGCTGCAACTTCAGCAATAAGATCTTGTTTGTTAGCCATTTTAAAAATGTCCTCCATATTTTGTTTTACCTGTTCTTATTAGGCACTTTTCATTTTATCAAATGTTGTGGACCTTTGCAAGCCTAAACAGCGTTTTTCTGCGGTTTTTAGCTGATTTTAAGGTTGAATCATCAAATTAAAAGTAAAGTTTCCACTGACTAAATCAAGCTGATTCGCTTTTAAATATAAATTATCTGCTAAGGTAAGTTGTGGCAAATGCAATATGACTTGATCCTTCGTCGGCAAGACTTCTACAAAGCTTGGAAGCTTGATACTTGATTTCACGTAAGCAAGAACAGCACTTGTTGGTAAGTTCAAGGTCCCTGCCGAAACATTCTTCACCTGAAGTGCAACAGAACCATCAGTTAAAGCCAAAGGTTCAAAGTAAATATAGAGTGGAATCTTTTGACCAAGAAGTTGATAAGAGGCTTCTAAAACTGCTTGACTGTCCGATAAATAGAACTTATAACTCATGTCTGAAGTTTGAAAATCTTGCAGATAAGTATTGATAAGTTGGTTTAACTGGTCCCGACGCGTCGTTATTTTAGCGACTTCAGTGGCTTCTTTAGGATTACTTACTTGGTCCAAATGCCCCTGATCCCGAACATTAAATACACGACTTGAAATAAATGCGAGGCTTCCAAGATTAATTGCTAATAAAGCAAGAAAGAGCCATTTCCAAATTGTTTTTTTATTTTTCATTGATCACCTGATATTCTTTAAATACTGCATCAGCCATGATTTGATAGCCAATATTGTTAGGATGGAAACTGTCTGCTGTATAAAGGAGATCGTTGGCTTGAGACTGACTTTCAGAAATCCCTTTCTCCCCACCGATTCCTTTGTAAAGCAAATCGTTAATGGCAATAAAACTCATATTTTTTTCTTCTTTTACAGTTTCTTCTGTTGCGATATTCCAATTATTAATGATCGTTTGCAGGGCTGTTATATTAGGAAAATTTATATAAAAAGGATTATAAATCCCTAAAACATAGACGTGGGCCTCAGGATTATTTTGTCGAATAGTCTCAAAGATTTTTTTCAGCTCTTTTTGATAATTACGTGCAGGTTCTTCAAAGTCTTTTTCTTTAAGTTTTGAAAGATGAGCAGCATTATCTCGGATAACTTTCATGACATCATTACCCCCAACAGTCAAGGTAATAAAATCCGCATCTTTTATAGCAGCTTGAATTTCTCGGTCCTGCATTTTATCATAAATTTGTGTACTTGTATCCCCTGCATGACCAAAATTTTGTGGTTCAACTTTACTAAGTGTTTGGTCTTCAATCTCTTTTGCTAAAAGAGGAACAAAACCACCTTGGCCCGTTGCATCGCCAACGCCTTCTGTTAATGAATCACCCAATGCCACGTAATTCAAGATTTTATGTTGCTCTTGTGCTTGTTCCTTTAAACGGTTGCCCGCTGGAGCACTCATTAAAGAAAGCAAACAGAATACAAGTAAACTTGCTAGCAAAAAACCAGCAAGTTCAAGAAAAGTTTTCAGTTTTTTATTCATAATCAATCATTACAGCCCAAGCACCTGGTCCTGTATGAGTAGCAATGGTAGAGTTAGTATCTAGGATAGAAATTGGTTTTTCAACAAATTTTTGCAAAGCTTCCTTCGCTTTATTAGAAAAATCCAATCCTTCGACATGTGAAATACCAATCTCACGAATTTTACGTCCAGAGCTTGCGATGTGTTCTACAGTTTCATCTAACCATTTGGTAAATGTCTTGTTTCCACGTCCTCGTGTCATTACACCTAACTCACGGTTTTTAAGTTCCATGACGATACGTACATGCAAGAGGCTTCCCACGATTCCGGTTGTACGACTGATACGTCCGCCTTTAACCAGGTTTTCGAGTGTCGAAATCCCAATAAACAGTTCTGTATTTTCACGTACGTGATTAATTCTCTCCAGGATTTCTTCTTTGCCAAGGCCTTCTTTAGCCAATCGTGCGGCTTCCACTACTTGGAATTTCAAACCTTGGTCCGTAAAATCACTGTCAAGAACCGTTACATCACGGCCAGAAAGCATTGCCCCTTGACGCGCTGCTTGTACTGTACCGCTTAAACTTTCAGTAATATGAATGGAAATAATCGCATCCTCTTCACTGGCAATTTCTTCATATTTTTCTGCAAAGACTCCTACAGGAGGCTGGCTTGTTTTAGGCAGTGCCTTAGAAGCCTTCATTTTTTCCATAAATGAGTCCAAGGGTAAGTCTGAATCAAGGTAAGTTGTACTGTCAATAGTTACCGACAATGGAACTACAGTAATATCAAGTTCTTCTACTAATTCTGGTTCAATCGTTATTGATGAATCTGTCACAATTTTAATTGTCATATTTTCTCCAAATCAAAATAAAAAGACTTCGATTTCTTTTCTAAACAATCTATGTTAATATATATTAATATTATACCAAATGAACTGCAATTTCGCTAATCCTCTTTTTCAAATTTATAAATATTTTGATTTTAGAAAGCGAAATTATTGTGGAAAGAAGGAGATCAATGGAAAAGCCAGCTTCTCGTGCTTATCAAATTGTCGACCAGGTTTTTAATGCCATCACACATGGCATCGGAACCGGTCTTGCGATTACAGGACTTGTTTTACTCATACTTAAAGGAGTAGCCAATCATTCAGCGATACAGGTTGTTGCCTTCTCAATTTATGGCGCCTCTCTTGTGCTACTTTTTCTCTTTTCAACTTTGGCACACAGCTTACACTTCACACGCGCTCAAAAAGTTTTTCAGGTCTTTGATCATAGCGGTATCTTTTTACTCATCGCAGGAACTTATACTCCTTATTGCCTCGTAACCCTAGGAAATTGGCTAGGCTGGGGCATGTTAGCACTTGTTTGGCTTTGTGCAATCTTGGGTATCGTCGTTACAGCTATCTATCTGCCACGATGGAACACCGTGCCTCGAGGATCAACTGTCCTTTATATCGTCATGGGATGGGTCATTCTCTTTGCCATTTACCCCCTCTGGCAGCTTCTTCCTGCCTATGGCTTTTGGTTCCTAGTCGGAGGAGGCGTGATTTACTCTGTCGGTGCAATTATTTACCGTTATAAATTTCCCTTCGCTCACGTGGTCTGGCATCTTTTTGTGCTTGGTGCCGCAATGTTGATGTGGTTCTCCATCTATGGTTATGTGGGATCATAAGAAAAAACGCTATTTATAAACAGCGTTCAAGACATAGGTTTTCAACTTGTTCAAAAGCAAATCATTTTCTTCCACATAGACTTGAGTCTGTGTGGTTTTTTTTGTGTCAGCAAAATGCAGAATAACTTGTATTCCTCCAGGGAACTCCCGTAAAATTCGAGAAATCTGCGTATTATGGCTTGCATCTTCAAGGTTCAACCAAAGTTTCCGTTCTGTCTCTTCTACTTCGATGACACGATCAGCCAGCATCTGTAATGCATCATTTCTTTCAGAAACTTTGCCAGAGACTAAATAAAATTTTCCTTTTTCGAGATTTGCCATAAACCGCCGATAATTTTCTGGGAAAAGTGTAATGTCAAAATTTTCCTTACTGTCGGTTGTCGAGAGGAAAGCCATCGTCTCTCCAGTCTTTGTACGATGGGTACGCACAGCGAGCAACTCAACTAAAACAGTCGCTCGCTTATTTTTTTGCAAATCAGTCAGTGCTGTAAAATTTGATTTCAGCTTAAGCGCTAAAGCTTGCAAGGGGTGTGGTGTAATACCCACACCTAAAAACTGCTTTTCAAATTCGTATTTTTCGGATTGCAGATAATCCTCTGCATCTTGAAAAGAGAACTTTAAGGACGATGCACCAAAGAGATCCAGTTGGATATTCTGACTATAATCAATGAGGGTTGATAAGTTTTGAGCCAGCTTCCCTCTGTTCATATCTTGATCATCAAAAGCTCCAATCTGTACAAGAGGAAGCAAATAATCTTCTCTCTGGAAATTTTGTGGTAACCTTTTTACCAAATCTGCTAAATCACTAAAGGGTCTGTGTTCAACAATCCAGAATGCCATATCTCTTGGAATGGTCCGTACATTTGCTAAACCTAAAGCAATTTTCCCATTTTCTACTCTGTCATGATAGGGCATCCGATTGATGAAAGGATGCTCCATTTGAAAATCATTATCCAAAGCGTCTTGAATCATGCGCTCTCTTTTACGGTCACGCAGTTGTACCTCATAAAATTCATCGGGATAATGCGCTTTGAAGTAAGCAATTTGAAAAGCTAAAGCAGCATAAGCATAGGCATGAGAACGATTAAAACCATAATTAGCAAAACGTTCAATCAGGCGATATATCTCCATAGCTTGTGTTTCAGTATGCCCCAACTTTAAGCTCCCCGCTAAAAATTCAGCTTGGAGTTCTTCAAATTCTTTTCCTTTTTTCTTTGAGATTGCACGGCGGAGCAAGTCCGCCTTACCCAAAGAAAAGCCGGCAAAGCGTTGCGCCACTTGCATGATTTGTTCCTGATAAATCATAATGCCGTAGGTCGGCGCTAATATTTCGGTCAGTGTATCGTCAATGACTTCTACTTTTTCCTGTCCATGCCGTCGGGCAACAAATTGTGGAATAAACTGTGAGGGTCCTGGACGAAAAATAGAAGTCGCATCAACAATATCCTCAAACTTTGTTGGAGCTAAATTACGCAAGAAGCGTCTCATCTGTGGATTCTCAAATTGAAAAATGCCCAGAGTATTTCCTGCACGGAAAAGTGCTAACGTTTTTTCATCTTCTAAATCTATGTGCAAAGGATCTATATGAACATTTTTTCTCTTTTGTACTAATTCCCGTAAGCGCTCAATGATCGTTAAATTTCGTAAACCCAAAAAGTCGATTTTCAAAAGACCAATTGCTTCGACATCCGGTGCCTCATACTGTGTCAATGCCAAATCATCGGATGGTTTAAGGGGCACATAATTAACCAAGGATTCTTGACTCAAAACCACACCAGAAGCATGTGTTGATGTCTGACGCGGCAAACCTTCAATCCGAGTAGCTATCTCATACACCTTCTGCAATCGACTGTCACGTAAAATTTCAGCCTTAAGCTTAGGGTTTTCTTCGTATTCATCACGAAGGGAACCAAAACGTTGTCCCAGCATCCGTGTAAGAGAAGAAAGTTCAGCTTCATTCATCCCAAAAGCCTTCCCTACATCACGTAAAGCTTGTCGTTTACCTAAGGTAGAGAAAGTCACAATCTGCGCCACATGGTCGCTGCCGTAGCGCCGCTTCATATAGGCAAGCAACTCAGAACGTTTGGTATCGGGCATATCAATGTCAATATCGGGCATTGCCACACGCTCAGGATTAAGGAAACGTTCAAAGAAGAGATTATTTGCTACTGGATCAACATGAGTAATCCCTAGCGTATATGCCACCAATGAACCAGCGGCAGAACCACGCCCCATGCCACAGTAGATGTCATTTTCACTTGCATAGCGTAATAAGTCCGCAACGATAAGGAAATAGTCATCAAAGCCCATCTGATGAATGACCGAAAGTTCATGTTCAAGGCGTGCACGATAGTCTTCTCCTGCAGGCAGATTGACTTCTGCTCTTTCGCGGAGGAGCTCTGCAGCATCTCTTTGTTTATCAAACTGAGGCAAGCCTAACTTTCCACTAAAGTCATATGAAATATTTGCAACTAAGTGTTCGAGATTATCCAAAGCTTGAGGATAATTCTTAGCATATAATTTTTCATAAATTTCTGGTCGCTGCAAAAGTTGGTCATTTGACAAAGTCAACTCTTGATTGTAAGGCATTAAATCACGAATCGCATGTAGAACTTCAAGGCTTTCATTATCGGCCTGTGACAAGTAGCGCACAGACTGAAAGGGAAGGTAGGGGAACTGATGCGAAGTGCCTTCAGCACCAGTAGGCGAGATGCCAACATATACTTCTGCCTGAATCTGTGAAAGGGCAGAGAGATTCGCATAAGACTCAGGTACCACTAAAACGACGTTATTTAAGAAACTCCCAATATCAGAAAAACGGTGGCGCCCGTAATTATGACTGGAAGAGATTTTTAAAAGATTTTTATAACCCTCAGTATTTTTAGCAATAAAACTAAAGGATACAGGTAAACTTTCCAGCTCAAAAACAAGCTCAATTCCAATAATGGGCTGTATGTTTCTCTTTTGCGCTTCAATCGCAAAGTGATAAGCACCGTGTAGATTCCCAACATCACAAATGCCGAGCTGTTTATAGCCCATTTTTTCTGCCATATTCAGATAATCATCTACTCGGACAACACTGTCTAAAAAACTGTACTCTGTTTTGGTGTTGAGTTGTGCAAACATTTGACCCCTTTCTCCCTTGTTTTTAAACTTTTTTAGCATAATTCTTGAATTTTAGCTCTAATAGTATTATACTTTATTTTGAAGAAAAATCGAAAGAAGAATCATTATGAAAGTACTTGTAACTCTTTTCTGGTCAGCCGTTATCGGTGAAGTTGTAGGTTACATCATGACCGCACTCGCTGGGGTTGCTGACAAACCGTTTAGCACTTTGGTTGTCTCACTGGTATTCGGACTTTTTGTTTTACTCATTAGCGAAGTCGGAGTTGTGGAACCAAAGCATTAATCTCTCTTTCAAAGACAGATCAAAAAAAAAGCAGGTTTTTAATCTGCTTTTTTTGTAGCATGATAATCCTTTTCTTGCTGTTCCCAATACTCTTGATCTTCCTCGCTAATTTCTCTTAAAACACGTGCCGGATTTCCCACAGCAATGACATTCGCGGGCAAATCTTTCGTGACCACTGCTCCTGAACCTACAATCGTTCCCTCACCGATGCTCACACCAGGATTCACAATAACCCCTGCACCGAGCCATACACGATTGCCAATAGTGATTGGTTTTGCGTATTCAAGTCCCCGAATACGTACCGCTGCATCGATAGGATGCAATGGTGTAATCAGGCTTACGCGAGGCCCAAACATCACATCGTCACCAATAGTGATTGGTGCAACATCCAAAAAAATACAATCAACATTGGCATAAAAATTTTCACCAATGTGTGTGTTAAAACCATAATCAACTTGAAGTGGGGGATTCACATAAATAGATTTTCCTGTACTTCCAAACAATTGCTTTTCTAAAGCAACAATTTCTTTTTTATCCATTAGATTGGTTTGATTTATCTTTTGGGCAAGTACTCTTCCTGGTTGTGGATCATACTCTTTTTCGATCTTAGAGGCACTGTAAAGTTGGCCTGAAATCATACGTTGATACTCTGACATGGTTTCTCCTCTCCATATTGCATCCAGTATATCAAATTATAAGAGGAAACAATATTAAAAAGTAAACGCTAAAAAAATCCCCAACTTAAGTAGGGATTTTTATTTTTACATGTTTTCCACCGCAGCTTTAACAAAGGCTTGATAAAGCTCTTCTGGACGGTTTGGACGTGATTGTAATTCTGGGTGATATTGGCAAGCAACAAAGAATTTCTTATCTGTCAACTCAACAATTTCGACCAAACGGTTGTCTGGGGAAACACCAGAGAATGTAAAGCCTGCAGCTTCAAATTGTTCACGGTATTTATTGTTAAATTCGTAGCGGTGACGGTGACGACGTTGAACGACATCCGCATCGTTATAAGCCGCACGTGCTTTAGTGTTTGCTTTTAGTTTTGATGGGTAGAGTCCTAAACGCAAGGTTCCTCCCATGTCTTCAACATCAACTTGGTCACGCATGATATCGATAATTGGATATGGTGTTTCTGGGTTTAATTCGTAAGAATGTGCCCCTTCCATCCCTAAAACATTGCGTGCAAATTCCACGCACGTCATTTGCATACCAAGACAGATGCCCAACATTGGCACATCATTTTCACGTGCATAACGGATGGCCGAAATTTTACCTTCTGAACCACGTTCCCCAAACCCACCAGGAACGATAATCCCATGTGCGCCTTTCAAACGTGCAGCAGCATTGCTATCGTCCAAGTCATTCGCATTTACCCAGTCCAATTCGATATCGCTGTCTGCAGGATATCCGGCATGTTTCAATGCTTCTGTCACTGAGATATATGCATCAGGCAATTCTACGTATTTCCCAACCAAGGCAATTTTGACTTTTTTCTTAAGGTTCATCACATGGTCAACCATTGCTGCCCATTCTGTCATATCAGCGGCAGGTGCATCAAGTTTCAAGTGATCACAAACGATTTGATCCATGTTTTGCTCTTGCAAGTTTAACGGAATTTGGTAAAGATGCTCCACATCGAGAGACTGGATAACTGCTTCAGGATCAACGTCACAGTACATGGCTACTTTATCACGCATTTCGCGTGTGATTGGAACTTCTGTACGAAGCACCAACATATTCGCTTGGATACCATACTCACGCAATGTTTTTGTTGCATTTTGTGCAATTTTTGTTTTCAACTCACCCGCTGCACGCAAGTGGAGGATTGGCACAGTGTGAATATACATCACATTATCTGAACCAACTTCTGCTTTCATTTGACGTAGAGCTTCGATGAAGGGAAGGGATTCCATATCACCTACTGTACCACCAACCTCAGTGATGATAACATCCGCATCAGTCATTGTTGCTGCACGCTTAATTTTTTCTTTTAATGTATCCGTAACGTGAGGTACCATTTGAACTGTCGCTCCAAGGTACTCCCCTTTACGCTCTTTACGTAAAATTTCAGAGTAAACTTTACCTGAAGTTACATTTGAGTATTTATTAAGATTGATATCAATAAAACGCTCGTAGTGCCCAAGGTCAAGGTCTGTTTCAGCACCATCGTCTGTAACAAAAACTTCACCGTGTTGATAAGGGCTCATTGTCCCTGGGTCAATATTAAGGTATGGATCAAATTTTTGTACAGTTACTTTAAGGCCACGGTTTTTGAGCAAACGTCCCAAAGACGCTGCAACAATACCCTTACCCATTGATGATGTACCACCACCTGTGACGAAAATATACTTAGTTGCCAATGTGAAATCTCCTCTGTTTTCTATATTAAGCCTGGGAAAATATGATGGAAAAATAATTTTTTTATTTTTCCTAATGAGGCGCTTAGGCAAAGCTCCATAGAGCTTGCCATCTAGCATCAGTGGTTTTAGCCCCAAATGCCAGTAGCGAAACAAAAAAATAAGCTCCCTTTTGTAAGGGAGCTTCTGACTTTACCGCAAAAAGCGGTGCCCGAATATTATTCTATATGATTTTGATTTTTTTGTCAAGGTCCTAGATTTTATCTGGAATAAAAAAGAGGATAAGAACATCTATCCTCCTTTTAGAAATTAGTGAATATCAGTAGGACTCGCGAGCAACTGGTTTCTCTCTGAGGTCATCTACTTCGACTTTAAATGTCATCTGCACCTCCCTCTTTAATGTTACATTCATTTTCTCACACTTTGGCCTTATTCCCAACTGATATGCAAAATTTACAGTGAGGCACTTATCCAGACTTTTACTTACTCATAACGTGCACGTTCCCCACCAATAAGCTTAGGACGTGATTTGAGCGCTGTGACATGGGCTCCGCCAAGTTCTTTCAAGACAGGCCGTACAGGAATTTGGACATGCTTTATATGCATGCCAATAGACGTATCCCCAATATCCAACCCAGCATAAGCCGTAAGATGTTCAACCTCAACCGGGGCCTTAAAAAGCTTATAAGCTGCCACTTGTCCACTGCCTCCTGCATGGAGTTGTGGCACAACGGAAACGATTTCCAAATCTTTTTTGTCCGCCAATTCTTGCTCTACAAGTAAGGCACGGTTTAGGTGTTCACAAGCTTGGACAGCTAAATAAATCTCTCGCGCCTTGAGTGCCTCGTAAATCGTTCCGACAATGACTTCGCCGATCTCTGCTGAGGAGTTCTTGCCAATTGTACCGCCATTGACTTCAGAACTGGATAGACCCAATACAAAAATCTGTCCAGCTTTTATTTCAGTTTTTTCAATAACATCTTCAATAATTGTTTTTGTTTCTTCTTTAATTTGTTTTAAGTCCATGAAGAGCACCTGATTTCTTAAGAATTTCTGTAAGAAGCAAAGCAACGACAAAACCGACACTGGTTTGCACGGCATTGATTGCCATGTCCGGTAAGGCCACTGCTAAGCTTCCAACAATAAACATATCTGCTACAAAATAACCGCCGACCATAACCACAGTAGCCAACACGTAATTGAGCGCTTTATTTTTTGTTACGACACCTAAATAACCTTGGAGTCCATGAATGACTAAAGTGAAGAACATGTATGCCGCATATCCTGCAATAAAATCATTAAGAAATCCTGCTAGAGCACCAACAATTAGGCCTTCGCGTTTTCCAAGAAGCATCGCTGTCGTAAAAATCCCCGCATCAAGCAAGGTAAAATAACCGCCAGGAATAGGTATTTTTGTGAAATAGCCCAAGACAAATGTCAAGGCAGCTAGAAGAGCCAATAGAGTTAATTTTTTTGTTGAATACTTCATTGCCCCTGCTTTCTTTTACTTTTCAAGGTTTGCTCGAATTCTACCCCATAGCGCTTGTCAGCAGACTTTGGTGTATTTTTTATTGATTTAACTACAAAGTCAACAGCTTCTCGTGTTGCTGCGGCTAAAGTTTTGCCATTGATCAGCTCTGCAGATAAAACAGAGCCGAAGATGTCTCCTGTACCATGATAAGCACCTGGTAATTTTTCTGCCAAAACATAATCAATCTGTCCAGTACTTCTTGCAGCAGCGGCTCCAATATATTTTTCATCGAGCATAACACCCGTCAAAACAACATTTTTAGCCCCACGTGCTTGTAATTTTTCAATGAGCATCTCAATGAATGCTTCTGACTGCACACCTTCTTGGTAAGGAGTTCCTGTTAGGAGGCATGCTTCTGTGATATTGGGCAAAAGAACATCTGCATAAGGCAAAAGCTCACCCATTTTTTCTACAAAATGCATATCGAAAACACTATAGAGCTCCCCATGATCAGCCATCACTGGATCAATGATGGCCAGATTCTCCGCATCTTTATAGATGTCAATCAAGTCTTTGAGCACGTCAATTTGTTCCGCAGAGGCCATAAAACCACTGTAAATCCCATCCATATGGAGCTTTAATTCTTGCCAAGCTTGAATAATGTTGCGCATTTCATCTGTAAGATCAAGATAAGTAAAATTGGTAAAACCACCTGTGTGTGTGGATAAAAGCGCTGTTGGCAATAGGCGACACTCAATGCCATAAGCACTAATAATCGGAAGCGCCACTGTTGAGGAACAACGACCAACGCAAGAAATGTCATGTACAGCAACAATATTTTTAGTCAAGATAAATTACCTCCTTGAGATAGAGCCCTTCTGGGGCAGCAGTCGGACCTGCTAGGTCACGATTTTTACTTTCTAAAATCTTTTTAATTTGTGAAACAGGCATCCGTCCATTTCCTATTTTGATCACAGTCCCCATCATATTACGGACTTGTTTATAAAGAAAACCGTTGCCACGAAAAATAAATTTATAATTTTCATCATCAAGTTTCACGAGCTCAGCTTGAGTAATCGTTCGCACCTTATCTTCAACTGTAGCACCTGATGCTGTAAAACCAGTAAAATCATGCGTGCCAACCAAATCCGCTAGAGCTTGTCGCATCAGATCCTCATCAAGTTTATAACGAAAATGTGCACGATACATGCGGTAAAAAGGGCTCCGAACTTTACTGTTTTCTAAAAAATACTCATAAATTTTTTCATGCTTGTTAAAGCGGACATGAAAGTCCTCTTCAACTTGTATGACTTCGTGGAAGGCAATATCTGATGGGGTTTGCGTGTCCAAAGCAAAGCGTAAACGTTCCTCATCTCGCTGCCCTTGCAAGTCGAAATGAATACGTTGAGCATGCGCATGAACCCCCGAATCCGTACGTCCTGAGCCATGCAAAATCACGGTCTGGTAAGAATTTAATTTTGTCAAAACTTTTTCAATCTCTTCTTGCACCGTCCGTTGATTATTTTGGGTTTGAAAACCTGCAAAATTTGTGCCATCATAAGCAATCGTTGCCATATATCTAGTCATGTTTATATTATAGCAAAATCAAGTATATATTTGTCTAACCTAATTTAGAGTTCACCCTTATGCCGCAGAATTCTTGCTCTTTCTTGGACATCCTTTCATGCGCTCCATCTTGCATTGTTTAGGCTAGAAGCTCTTTCACACAAAAAGTTCCTCTGGCTCTATATATGCCAAAAATGCCCCATAAGTTTTGAGTCTCTTCCAATGAAACTTTTGCTAAGAAAGCCATATATTCTCATCATTGCCCTCATCAAAACTATACCAATGTAAAGTATTGTCTGAAAAAGACTGGCCTCTACTTCTTGCTTTGCGTTCTTTACTCACTTTTGAATAGATATTTTCTAGATTGGTATCAAAACGCGCTGCAAGTTCACTAGCTGTTCCACAATCTAAAAATGATTCTCCTCTATAAACTGCATATAACTTTTTCATCTTCTCCCTCCTTAATCCTTTTGATGCAAGTTGGCAAGCATTTTTTCTCTTTGCATCTTGCGTCGCATTCTGCGTTTCTCCTTACTTTCATGCTTTCTTCGCTCTATTTCTCGCTTTAGCAGTTCCTGCTCAAAGTCTAACTCTTCCTGCTTGCTTTTCAATCTTTTAGCTCTTTCTTCAGCTCGAGAAACTTTTTTCTGAACTAGTGACATATCTTCTTCCTTTCTCTACAGTTTTCTTACAATTCACATCTTTTATAGAATTTTTGTCTACCTCAGCTTGACTTATGTATACTAATAAGCTACAATAAAAGGAGAAAGAAAAACCTATTGACTGGTGTGGTTATCTTCACTCACATCTACCTTATAGGACTTCTTTATGAAAGTTGTGAATCTTCTTTACAAGAATAATTATAGCATATTAGTATAAATTGTCAAGCTTTGTATGTACCAATATGCTACAAATGTGTAAAGCTATTCTGAAAGGGTGATAAATTTGGATTTATACGAAAAAATAAAAGAGCTGGCTGCCCAAAAGCATGTGTCCATCAGACAGATTGAAGAACATCTGGGCTATGGTAACGGAACAATACGCCGCTGGAGTAAACAAACACCCGGTGTTGATAAAGTAACAGCGGTCGCCAAATACTTTAATGTCAGTATTGATTACCTCCTGGGTCATGAAGAAAAAAGTAGCCACCAAGAACCTATCGATCTTGCGCCTTTAGTAGACGAGAGTAAGGTCGATTGGGACGAATGGGTGTCTTTTGATGGTAAACCGCTTACTGATGAAGTAAAAACGGCATTAAAACTTATTTTAGGTAAACGTCTTGAAGACTAAGTGGGGGCTCTATGAACGAACAGGAATTAATAGAGCGTATCATTCTTGAGATAGAAAAATATGGAATTGAAGTTATCGGGGACAACTATTTTCCATTGGACGCTGTCACACATAACAGAAAAAAGATTACTATTTTTAATCCCAAAACGGTTAAGGCTTTTAAATTATGTCATGAGTTAATGCACATTAAGAATAATGATCGCTACCGTCTTGGAGAGTGTGATACAACCAGCCCTCAGGAGAAACGGACAAATAAAGAGGCCATACTCTTCCTCTGGGATATCTTTGTGTCCGAAGGCGGGAATTTTGAACTCTTCCAAAAATTTATCGAAATCTCTGGTTGTCCGTGTGACACTTCTTTTGCTCTGCTCTGTAAAGCGAATGAGGAAGTGATACACGCATTAAATAAATCAGACAGCCCAACAAAAGATTTTAGCACGATGTCGCTCAAAGAATGTGTGATTGACTACATTTCACATTTTGATGTTGTAGAGCAAATCAACACATATCACTTTCTTGAAGCCTATAATTTGCCTTATGAGGATTATGATGCTGCTGTCGAAATTTTTAAAAAGATTTTAAAGTTAGATTATGCAAGTTAACTTCGAGCTTGTGCTAAAGGCGCATTTTCGATATATAATATAAAATAAAGCACTTCACATGAAGTGCTTTATTTTTTGAATAAAAAATGCCCCGCCACGAAGGCGGAGCGAGGTTTGGCACCATGATCCGAGGGGGATTCGAACCCTCGACCGTTCGCTTAGAAGGCGAATGCTCTATCCAGCTGAGCTATCGGACCAAAATAAACAAGTAGATTTTTACACTACTTGTCTAGTCTATCATATTTTTCTAATTGAAGCAATTATTGTCCTGTATAAGGATCAACATAGGGGCTTGTACCATCTGCACTTGCACCACCTCCCACTCCTGGGTCAGTCGTTCCATAAGCTGTACTATCGTCTACAGAAGCCCCGTAAGGATCTTGGGTGGTTGCATCAGCCTGACTTGCCTCAGAGGTTTTCGTTTTATCCGATGAAGTTGGCTTATCACTTGTCGCCGCACTTCCATCTGTCGCGACATAGGTAGCAGAGTTGCTGCTGTCGAGATTTACAAAAGAACCATCGACATCAATACCATAAACGGTTGACTTGCCATTTTCTGTCACTGTTGCTGAAGGCATGAAATAAGCATCAGGTGTACTCCCTGTTAATGTTTCGTAAGTAATCAAATTATTACTTAAACTATTGCCTGTCTCTTTTTTCAGAGAGTTACGTAAAGCGTTTTGAACTGCTAAAGTCGTATTTGTAGACAATAGCTGATAAGATCCGCCATCTCCTGGATTCATATAATCAATCCCTTGATATTGAATCGAAACGACTTTATTAAAACAATCTTTATAACCTAATAAAGAAGTTAAAGTTGAGCCATTGATTGGAATATTTGTTTTGATGTCTTCACTGATATCATCCAAGAATTTTTGATATTGGGTGATATTGTTCAATGCCAAGAGCTTCGTCACAACTGCTGAAATAACTTCACGCTGGTGTGCTGCACGCCCATAGTCTCCATTGGGTAAATGATGACGATCACGCGCATAAACAAGTGCTTGATCTCCGTCAATATGTTGCTTACCTGGTGGAACTTTCGCTTTATATGCGGGTTCTGTATCAGAGATATAGAGAGTCTGCCCGGTGGTATTGTCAATATCGATACCACCTACATCATTAACCAAGTTGATAAGGCCATCAAAGTTAATCATGAGGAAGTTATCAACATTAATACCAGCCTGTTCTCCGATTGTGTTCATGGCATATTGGACACCTGTTTCCAGACCTCCTGCATTATACCCCATCGGATAAGCAGCATTCATCTTCTGTGTGGAAACAGTATTTCCCTTATTATCCAAAATGTTTGACATGACATCTCGTTCAAGAGAAACCATCGTTGTTGTATTCGTTTTGGGATTAAGGGTCATAACGATCTGTGAGTCAGAGTTCCCATCCCAGCTGGTTGCCCCTCCGCGGTCAGCTCCTCCAGTATCGACACCCATGAGTAAAATTGTTAATGGCTCAGTCGCTTTAATAATTTTTCCCGCATCTGTATTTCCAACTTCCGCATAGGTTTTCGAAAATGCTTTTGTTGTGCTATCTAAAACTGTCGAAACATAGACAGTGGCTGCTCCAGCCGTTAAGGCGATGATCCCAACGATCATCAACAGCGATTTTTTCCAAAGTTTCATAGTAAAATTATATCAAATTTCTGCAAATAAACAACAAGAAATGAAAAAAGCGACCAGAGAGACTTGTTTCTTCTCTCTGATCGCTCTTGCTTAACTTAGAAAAACTTGACCATTTGATACACATCTATCAGTTGTCCGTGTTCATCGCGTGCTCCATATTTTTGGATTGTTTCCAGCTCAAAACCAAACTTTTCATATAAATGGACAGCTGCTTTGTTGCGTTTTTGAACAGTTAATTCAAGTCGCTTTATCACATCCATTTCCTCAATCCATTCCAGGGCATCCTCAAATAAAAAAGAAGCAATACCATACCCTTGAAATTGTGAACTTACAGCAATAAAAATATCCCCAATATGACGTATGCGATAGTGAAAATCTGCCGTAATATGTAGGACTCCAGCGATTTCTTGACCAATGAAGGCTAGAAAATATGCGTTATTGTCTTTCGTAAGAATCTGTGCCAAGTAATCTTTCATCTGCGTGGGAGACATAAGAATCCCCGCCTCGTCTAAAGTCAAAAAATGACTCTCTTTTCCTACCTGATTAAGAAAAGCAATAAGCTTCATACTGTCTTCAGGCCGTGCTTCACGAATCAGTAACTCTATGCTCATAATGCTCCTAATAACGCTTCATAACGTTGCCCATGGGGAAGAAGTTCAAGCACACGTTCAGCATCTGTTGCGAAGCCGTCCGCGTATTTATCAAATTTAACTTCTAAGTACGCCTCAGGTAAACTTTCTCCCAGGAGCTCGCCCCATTCAATAACAGAAACGCCTTCACCAAAAAGATAATCGTCAAGGTCAAAGCTGTCAGGATCATCTCCTGCACGGTAAACATCCATATGATATAAAGGAAGCTTTCCTTCCTCGTATTCTCGCACAATGGTGTAAGTAGGGCTCTTAATCATCTGTGAAATTCCTAAGCCCACAGCTAACCCCTTCACAAAGGTTGTTTTACCTGCACCAAGCTCTCCTGTCAAAACAATAATATCTTGTGCCTGAAGAAGGCCACCTAAATGCTCCGCAAATGTAAGCATCTTTTCTTCATTAACTTTTAATTTCATAGCCTTATTATAGCACAACTCACCACGTGAAATTCAGTAATTAAGCCCCGACAAGCGGAAAGAATTCTTTTTCGCTAAGGCCACGTGTGATTCTAGAAAAAACTAAAGGCAGCTTGCATTTTGCCGTTCACGACTTGCCTGTTTCACGATGTGTGTCTTGGAACAAAAAAAGATTCCTTACGAATCTTTTTCTTTTATAGTTTTACACCAATTTCTTCTTTGACTACGTCAACAATCGTATCAACAACTTCATTTACTTCTTCATCTGTTGGTGCTTCAGCCATAACGCGGAGAAGCGGTTCTGTTCCACTTGGGCGGACAAGAATGCGGCCTTTACCGTTCATTTTTTCTTCCATGTCCGTAATGACTTTACGAATAGCTGGAATATCCATTGCACCTTCTTTAGCAGCATTATTTGCTACACGAACATTGACAAGTTTTTGAGGATAAATTGTAACTTCGGCTGCGAGTTCTGATAATTTTTTACCTGTTTCACGCATGACTTTTACAAGTTGTATCGCTGAGAGTTGTCCGTCACCAGTTGTATTGTAGTCTAAGAAGACCATATGACCTGACTGCTCTCCACCAAAATTGTAATTGTTTTTACGCATTTCTTCCACAACATAGCGGTCACCTACGGCTGTTACAACTGAGTTCATACCAGCTTCTTCCAATGCCAAATGGAAACCAAGATTAGACATAACAGTTGTAACTACGGTGTCTTTTGCCAACTTCCCTTGCTCAAGGAGATACTTCCCAACGATGAACATAATTTTATCACCATCAACGATATTACCATTTTCATCTACTGCGATAAGACGATCCGCATCACCATCAAAGGCCAAACCAATGTCACTTCCAGTTTCAACAACCGTATCTGCCATTTTCTCTGGATGTGTTGAACCAACACCATCATTAATATTAAGGCCATTTGGATTTTCACCAATCACTGTGAGTTCGGCGTTTAAATCAGCAAATACAGCACGCGCAGATGTATATGCAGCACCATTAGCTGTATCGAGTACAATTTTGTAACCTTCAAAATCGCCTTCAGCCGTTGTTTTCAAAAATGCTTGATATTTACGTACAGCTTCATTATAATCGTGTAAAATTCCCAAACCTTCAGCAGAAGGACGTGGCAATTTATCTTCCTCAGCATCAATCAAAGCTTCGATTTCTAACTCTTTCTCATCGTCAAGTTTAAAACCATCTGCTCCAAAGAATTTAATTCCGTTATCCAAGGCTGGATTGTGGCTGGCAGAAATCATTACACCTGCAGAAGCTTCTTCTTTACGAACCAAATATGCCACACCTGGTGTAGCGATAACTCCCAAGTCATAAACCTCAATCCCTACGGATAACAGACCTGAGATAAGGCTTGTTGAAAGCATTTGGCCCGAAATACGTGGGTCACGCGCTACATATACTTTTGGCGTTCCGATTTCATGTTGGCTAAGGACATAGCCACCGAAGCGTCCAAGCTTAAAGGCCATCTCTGGCGTTAACTCTACATTAGCCTCTCCGCGAACGCCATCTGTTCCAAAATATTTACCCATTTTATTTTTCTCTTCTCTTTTCTTTTTTTACTTATTTATTTTTTTACCGGAGTCATTGTTACTTCTACTTGACTAGGTTTCACGCTTGCTCCATCTGCCTGTATATCGACATTTACGGTCTCTTTTTCCGTAATATTAGATATATTTACAGTCGCATCAACACTCTCAATCTTATCTAGAGCACTCTGTTCACCTGAAATGGTGACGGTTTTCTGAGAGAGTGATGTCTTCATGTCTGAAAGACTTTGGTCAAGTGTCCCCGTTTTCTTTACATTAACTGGGACTGTTTTTGACGGCTTTTCCACACTTACTTTCATTTGTACTGTCGCTGGACTGATTTGTGCAGGGAGTAATTTTCCATCAGCATCAACTGCATGTAAGGTCACCGTACCAGAGTAATCATCATTCAAATATGCATCACTTGGCAAGGCCGCTTGGATGGCATGAATTTGTTTAATACTTGTTTCTCCTGCTGTTACTTTAACTTTTTCTTGACTCAGCTTGATGTCATTAACTTTGAAACCATCTGGGAGCTGTGCTTGTTCAATCAAAGGTGTTACATTAAATTCCGCACTGGCTTTCTTTTCTAAGCGAACGGTCAAAGTTGTAGGTTCAATTTGTGCATTTATACCATTCGGAAGCTGTTGGATACGTACAGGCATCGTCACAGTTCCTTCTTTTGCATTGGACAAATCGACCACAAGATAAAAGTTACGCGAATCCGGGTTTTCTTCTGTATTAATCTGAACACGGTTGTAACTTGTCAGGTAAACATTGGCAGTATTGTTATAACCACTCGCAAAATACTCATCTGAATCGTACTTGATTTCAATTGGTACATTAGAAATAGTCGTCGTATAAACTTCTCCAGTTGTTGAGTTTCCTTGATTTCTCAATGCAGCAGAGCTTGCATTAAAAAATAAAATTACTGCAAAGAAAATGGAAGCTAAGATTGTAAAAAGTTTTGAAGCGAAAAAATTATTTCTCATTATTTTTTGCCTCCTGTTTCTTCTGGTCCCAAAATAGCGATAAGTTTTTCATGGAACACTTCTTTTGAAATATCCGCATACAACTCACCATTATAAGCGATAGATATTCCTCCTGTTTCTTCCGAAACAACAAGAACTAAAGCATCTGAAGCTTCTGATAAGCCAATAGCTGCACGATGTCGTGTTCCAAACTCTTTAGATATTCCAGTTTTCTCAGTTAAAGGAAGGTAGGCACTGGTAACAGCAATTTTATCATCTTGAATAATCACTGCCCCATCATGTAAAGGTGTGTTCGGAATAAAGATGTTAATGATCAACTCACTGGAAATATCTGCATCTAACCTTATCCCTGTTGAAGCATACTCACTCAGAGTTTGTGTTCGCTCAATGGCAATGAGTGCTCCAATTTTACGCTCAGACATATAAGCAAAAGACTTTTCATATGCCTCAATATAGCTATTGATGGACCGGTTGCGCCCGCCGGATAAACGATTGGTCGTCCGACCTAACCCTTCCAAAGCTCTACGTATTTCTGGTTGAAAGATAATCACACCGGCTATTGCACCATAGGTAATCACTTGATTGAGTAGCCATTCTAAAGTGGTCAAACCGATCAAACCAGCAACTATTCTTATGAGCACAAAAATAATGACACCACGTACTAAGCTAACCAGTTTTGTACCTTGTACAAAACGCATAGCTAAATAAAGAAAAAAGCTCACAATAGCGATATCAATGATTGAAATGAACACACGCCAAGGCGATTGGTTTAACTCCAATATTTTTTGCCAGAAGTCAAGATTAAAAATTTGACTAAAATCACTCACATACTGCCCTCCTCACTGACTTATTCTTTTCCATTATAACAAAAATACCCTTTTTTATGTTATCTTCTACATTCAAAGAAAAAGTGACAATTTTAGCATTGCCACTTTTAAATTTTATTATTTTGCTTGACGTGCAGCTTTTCGTGCAGCTCGTCTTGCTTCACGCTCAGGATCAACCGGACGTTCTTTTCGTTCTCTTTTTTCACGAACCGGCTGCGCGGCTTTTTTATCCGAATTTTTTGCTTCACGAGCAATAAATTTCTCGTAATCTCCTGACATGCGGGCATAGCGTAGGAATTTTTTCTTCGCATCTGCTGCAGCTTTTGCATAAAGCAATTCTGCTTGTTCCGCATTGACTTTCATAAGGTTGGCAAAACGGGATTGCTTCACCAACAATTCTCTGACTTTTCCGAAATCTGGACGTTTAAAGTCTAGAGTGAGAGGATTTTTCCCTAAGTCTTCAAGTGCTGGATTATAGCGGTAAAGTTGCCAATACCCACTGTTTACTGCAGCTTTTGCTTCATCAAGCACCTTGCTCATTCCCTCATAGTTGCCATGGGTAATACATGGTGTGTAGGCAATAATGAGAGAAGGGCCATTATGTTTTTCCGCTTCATCAAAGGCTTTAATTGTTTGCATCATGTTTGCACCACTTGCGATTTGTGCTACATAAACATTGCCGTAAGTCATAGCCATAAAGCCAAGATCCTTCTTCGCAGCAACCTTCCCGCCGGAAGCAAACTGCGCAATCGCACTAGCCGGTGTCCCTTTGGAAACCTGTCCGCCTGTATTGGCATAGACTTCATTATCCATAACGAGGATATTTACATCTGCACCGCTGGCAATAACGTGATCCAAACCACCAAATCCAATATCATAGGCCCAGCCATCGCCACCAAAAATCCACTGTGTGGGTTTTACAAATTGGTCTTTTTCTTTGTATATTTCTTGCAGGAGAGCTGAATTTTCTTTTTCCTCTTTGAGCAGGGCTTTGAACTTTTCTGCACGTGCTCGTGTACCTTCAGAATCTTCCAGATGCTCCACCCAATCTTCAGCTAATTGCGCTAATGTATCCGACATTTCATGTAAGGCGACTTTAACTTGTGCTGCAAGTTTTTGACGTCTTGTTTGACTCGCAAACCACATACCATAACCGTATTCAGCATTATCTTCAAAGAGTGAGTTTGACCATGCTGGTCCTTGTCCCGCATGGTTTGTGGCATAAGGCGCAGCCTGTGACCCACCATAAATAGAAGAACATCCTGTAGCATTGGAAATCATCATACGATCACCAAACATCTGTGTCAGCAGTTTGATATAAGGTGTCTCACCACAGCCAGAACACGCACCAGAAAACTCAAAGAGGGGTTGGTTAAACTGTGTAGCAGCGACTGTACCAGAGCGTGCTGGATTTTCCTTTTGCTTAAGTGTCATCCCAAACGCCCAGTTTATGGCTTGTGCTTTTTGACTTTCATAAGGTACCATTTTTAGGGCTTGCCCTTTTTTCGGACAAGCTTCCACGCAGAGACCACAGCCTGTACAATCCTCGATGGAGACTTGAATCCTGTACTTGAGTCCGTCTTTGCCCCGGTAATCCATTACACTGAAGCCCTCTGGCGCCACATTCCATTCATCTTCATCCGCGAGGAAAGGACGAATGGCAGCATGTGGACAGACAAAAGAACATTCGTTGCATTGTGTACATGCAGCGCCATTCCATTCGGGAACTTCCAAAGCAATACCGCGTTTTTCGAAAGCAGATATTCCTAGTGGACTGCTTCCTGCTGCTACATTGGTAGCCACATCCTGAACAGTTAATTGATCTCCCTCAAAGGCATTCACCTTATCTAAAAAGTTGAAGACATAGCGTTTACGTGCCGTATCTGCCGGAGCAGCTGTGATAACTTTTTCTTTTGTCTCAATCCATGAGCCAGGTACTTTTACTTCATGTAAATGATCTAGAGCTGCTTCCATCGCTTGTAAATTTTGCTCTACAATCTTTGGCGATTTGCGGGCGTACTTCTGTGCGTCCGCTTTAAGAATCTCATAAACCTTATCAAAGGGCATGATGTCGGTCAATTTAAAGAAAGCAACTTGCATGATGGTATTAATACGACGTCCCAAACCAGTAGTGTGTGCAATTTTTGCAGCATCAATAGTGTAGAAACGAATCGCATTTTCCGCAATATACTTTTTCAGCTGAGCAGGCAAATTTCGATCAAGTTGTTCATCTGTCCAGCTTGTATTGAGGAGAAAAATCCCTCCGGGGCGCAAACCTTTTGTTAAATCATATTGGCGCACATAAGTTGTATTATGGCAGGCTACAAAATTTGGATGCGAAATCATATATTCCGACTGAATAGGGCTGTCGCCAAAACGCAAATGACTTACGGTCAGTCCACCTGATTTTTTCGAATCGTACTCAAAGGCACCTTGAACATATTTGTCCGTATGGTCACCGATAATTTTAATAGCAGCTTTATTCGCACCCACGGTCCCATCTGAACCAAAGCCCCAGAATTTTGCTTGATAAGTATCCGCTGAAGTGAGATCCAAGTCCCCTGCAAGCGGTAGGGAAAGATGAGTCTGATCATCTTCTATACCGATGGTAAAGCTTTGATTCACAGATTTATTTTTCAACTGTTCGAAAACTGCCACGATGTGCTCTGGGCGTGTATCTTTACCACCAATACCATAACGTCCACCAATAACAGAAATATTTTGCTCAAACAGCAAATCTTTAATATCGAGTAAAAGTGGCTCAGCATTACTTCCTGCCTCTTTTGTCCGATCAAGTACAGCTAGTGAAGTTACGGTTTTAGGTAATTTTTCGAGAAAGTTTTCTGATGGAAATGGACGATAAAGGTGGATATTCAAAAACCCTACTTTACGCCCTTGATGATTCAAGTAATCAACAGTTTGTCTCACTGTTCCTGCAACAGATCCCATACTTACAATAACTTCTTCGGCATCTGGTGCTCCATAGTAATCCACCAAATCATAGTCCGTACCACGCAAGTGATTTATTTCCCGCATATATTTTTGCACGCGTGCAGGAAGTTCTTCATAAAAAGGATTAACCGTTTCACGCTGTTGGAAATAGATGTCAGCGTTTTGATTGGTTCCTGACACGCTGGGGTGATCTGGATTCATCGCACGTTGACGGAAGGCCCTTAATTTTTCTTGGTTAATCAGTGGTGCCAGATCTTCGTAATCCAGAACATCAATTTTTTGAATTTCATGTGAGGTGCGGAAACCATCAAAAAAGTTTAAAAAAGGCACTGATGCTTCAATCGTTGTCAAGTGAGAGACAGCTGACAAGTCCATAACTTCTTGGACACTAGATGCTGCTAACATGGTAAAACCTGTCGAGCGTGCGGCCATAACATCCGAATGATCTCCGGAGATATTCAGTGCACCTGTTGCAATAGCACGCGCGGCCACATGAATAACCCCAGGAAGAAGTTCCCCTGCCATCTTGTACATATTAGGCAACATCAATAAAAGCCCCTGAGATGAGGTAAAGGTTGTTGCTAGAGCTCCAGCTTTTATGGCACCATGCAAAGCCCCAGCAGCACCTGCTTCTGATTGCATCTCGCTCAGTTTTACAGGTTGTCCCCAAATGTTTTTACGGCCCGAGATCGACCAAGCATCCGTATAATCAGCCATTGGTGAACTTGGCGTAATGGGGTAAATCATTGCAATTTCAGAGAAAGCATACGCAACATGTGCAGCTGCCATATTCCCATCCATAGTTTTTTTCATGATAAAGTCCTTATGTAAAAGCATTTATTTGGTTTTTCATCAGAAGAAACGGTGTCATTTGTTTTTTCTGTGGAAACATTCCTGAAAATCCAAGAGCTCTTACGCTTAATTTTTTGACTATTTCTATTTTAGCACTTTTAACTATAGGCACCATGAGTGATGAGTGTCAAATACTTTTGACAAAAAAGTACAGAAAAACAGAAACTTATTATAAGTCTCTGCTTTTATGGATATAAACACAATCAGAATTTGATTTAAGCTTCCGTAATACGTACTTCGGTATCTTTATCAAAGAAATGTGCTTTATTAAGATTAAGTGTGACAGTGATTTTTTCGCCAGGCTGACGGAAGTCTCTTGCTTCTACACGAGACACGAGTTCTGCATCTCCTGCCTTAAGATAGAGCATTGTTTCAGCACCCAAAAGTTCTGAGACAGTAACTTCAGCATCGATTTGAGCATCAGGATAAGCTTCCTCTGCAAGGATTGAAGCTGAAATATCTTCTGGACGTATTCCCATGATGACTTCTTTTGAAGAATAACCTTTTTCTTTAAGAAGCTTGTTCTGGCCTTCTGGCAATGTCAAACTGATGCCTTCACCGATAAGTTTGTTGCCTTCAATTTTGAGATTTAAGAAGTTCATTGCTGGACTACCAATGAAGCCGGCAACGAATTTTGTCGCTGGTTCATTGTAAAGCTCTTGCGGCGTTCCGATCTGTTCAATGCGTCCGACAGTTCCTGATTTGTCCGCGTTCGGTGTAGAACTCATAATGACGATACGATCTGCGAGCGTCATGGCTTCGGTTTGGTCGTGGGTGACATAAATGGTTGTAGCTCCGATACGACGGTGAATTTTAGCGATTTCTGTACGCATAGAAACACGGAGCTTGGCATCCAAGTTTGACAAAGGCTCATCCATAAGGAAAACTTTAGCATCCCGAACGATGGCACGTCCCATAGCCACACGTTGACGTTGTCCACCAGACATATCGGCAGGTTTACGATCGAGAAGATCAGTCAACCCAAGAATCTTCGCTGCATTTTCTACACGTTGCTTAATGTCTTCTTTTTTATGCTTACGCAGTTTAAGTCCAAAAGCCATATTATCAAAAACAGTCATATGAGGATAAAGGGCATAGTTTTGGAAAACCATGGCTATATCACGGTCTTTAGGGGCAACATCATTCATCAATTTACCATCAATGGTAAATTCGCCCTCTGTGATGTCTTCCAGTCCTGCAATCATGCGTAAAGTTGTTGATTTCCCGCAACCTGATGGGCCAACAAAGACAATAAATTCTTTGTCTTTAACATCTAAATTAAAATCTTCAACCGAATACTGTGTAGCATTCGGATATTTTTTATAAACCTTGTCTAATTTAAGTGTTGTCATTGCTACTCCTTAATCTTGTTGTATTTAAGCTACCTTCATTTTAATGCAAACGCTTCCGTAAAACAATGTCCAAACTGCACAAAAAAACTGTACATGATGTACAGTTTTGATTTTTATTTCACTTCTTCTTTGAGCTGTTCCGCTTCCTCAGTAAATTTCTGAGCAACAGCTTCGAGTTCTTCTTCCTCATCTCCCAGATAATGATCATTATTGATTTCGTCGAGGTTGACAAAAATTTCGATGTGACCATGGAGATTTCTGAAAGTTACTGGGGCGTCGCCTCCATACTCGCCATCCACATTGATCATCATTTTTTTATCTGTGAGTGGTTCGACTTTAATTTGGCTTGATTTCAAATATTCAATATTTACATCATCCACATGACTGCCCTTAATCACCATGGAAATCAAAGCAAGTAATTCGAACAAATTATCTGTCTTCACCAAAATAAGGGTAAAAAGCCCATCATCGAGTTTGGCATCTGGAGCGATTTTTTCAAATCCTCCAACAGAGTTAGTCAATGCCGCAAAGAACATGGAAATCTCACCTTCAAACACGCCATCGTCATGCGTAACCTTGACTTTGCGTTTACGAATTTGTGGCAGCAAATCAACGCCTTTGGCAAGATAAGCCAAGTAACCAAAAGCTGTTTTCAAACGGCTTGGGACACTATAAGTCAGCTCTGTTAAGCTTCCACCAGCAGCAATATTAATAAAATACTCGGCATCATTCACTTGGCCCACATCAATATTCAAGGTCTGATTCTTACCGATCATTTCAACAGCTGCTAAAGGCTTATTCCGTGGAATTTTAAGTGCACGTGCAAAATCATTGGTTGTCCCTGTGGGGATAATGGCTAATTTAGGCCTTTTATCAAATGGAGACATACCACTTACTATTTCGTTGATGGTGCCATCACCACCAGCTGCGACAATGAGATCAAAACCTGCTTCAGTAGCGCGTGCAGCTTCATTTTGAGCAGATTGTGGTTCTGGAGTCGTCTGAAAAGCAGAGGCTTCATAGCCGAAACTTTCTAACTTATCCAAAATGTCCGCGACATTTTTTTTAATGATTTCTTGCCCACTGCTTGGATTGTAAATCAATCTTGCTTTCATAAATTCAGCAACTCCTCTTCTGACCAAACTTCTATACCTAAATCCTGTGCTTTAGCCAGTTTTGACCCAGCATCTGCTCCAGCTATAACTAAATCTGTCTTTTTAGAAACTGAACCTGAGACATTTGCGCCTAAAGCTTCCAGTTTTTCTTTTGCCTCTGTTCGTGTCATGGCTGTTAATTTCCCCGTTAAAACAACAGTTTTCCCTGATAACACACTGTCTGTCTTCGGCTTAAGGCCAAGATAGTCGAAGTTGACTCCTGCTTCTGCCAATTCTTGAAGCAAAACTTGTGCACCCTCTGTTGCAAAATAAGTGGTTACAGCTTTGGCAATAACTGAGCCCAGGCTTGGAATTTCAGCAATTTCTTCTAAGCTTGCTTGCGACAAGGCACGAAGATTACCAAAACGCTCCATTAATAACTTGGCAGCTTTCGATCCGACATGGCGAATGCCCAAACCAAAAAGGAGTTTTTCAGCGGAATTTTCTTTTGAAGCTTGAATTGCATTTAATAGCTTGGTTGCCGACTTTTCTTGAATTTTATCAAGGGCCACTAATTCATCAAACTGCAGCTTATAGATATCTGCCACATCTTTGATTAGGTCATTTTTGAAAAGTTGCGTCACTATCGATTGCCCTAAACCAGAAATATTCATTGCACCACGACTGGCAAAGTGAATGAGTTTTTCACGATTTTGTGCTGGACAAAGCGGGTTGATACAACGTAAAGCGACTTCATCTTCAAAATGCAAAAGCTCAGTTGAACATTCCGGACAATATTGAGGGATTTCCATTTCTACAGAATCTGCTGGACGTTTCTCAAACAAAACACGTTGAACTGCTGGAATAATATCCCCTGCCTTATAGATCATGACTTTGTCTTTGAGACGGATATCCTTCTCCTTAATGTAATCAACATTATGCAAGGTAGCGCGTGATACTGTAGTCTGCGCTAAGGTCACAGGAACCATATTTGCTGTTGGTGTAACAACCCCTGTGCGTCCCACTGTCCAATCCACAGAGAGGATTTCCGTTTCTGCCAGTTCAGCTGGAAATTTATAAGCGATTGCCCACCGGGGTGCCTTGACTGTAAAGCCTAGTTCCTCTTGTTCTGCCAGATTATTAACTTTGATGACCACACCATCAATATCATAGTCCAAGTCATCCCGAAGAGCGGCCACGCGCTCAATAAAGGCCCAGACTTCATCAATATTTCGTGCAAAAACACGTTCTTTATTGACGACAAGTCCTAGCTTTTCTAAGTACTCCAAAACTTCTTCTTGAGTATCATTTGTCGCAGGACTCGCTTCTTGATAAAGGAAGGTTGCCAAACCACGCCTAGTCACCTCTTTCGTATCCAACTGTCGTAAAGTGCCGGCTGCTGCATTACGGGGGTTGGCAAAGGAAGGTTTACCTTCAAGTTCACGTTCCTTATTGAGTTTGACGAAATTTTTACGTGGCAAATAAGCTTCACCACGCACCACAATATCAATAGGTTCTTTTAATACCAGAGGGACATCTTTGATTCGTTTAACATTTTCTGTAATGTTTTCCCCTACACTCCCATCTCCACGAGTCGCAGCTACGACAAGTTGACCAGCTGTGTATTTCAGAGAAAGTGAGAGGCCATCAATTTTTAACTCACAAATGTATTCAGGCTTTGGAATGACTTTACGTACACGTTCATCGAAATCTTCCAGCTCTTCACGCGAAAAAGCATCTGCTAGGCTGTAGAGATTATATTCATGGGTATATTTTTCAAATCCTGAGAGTACGACATCGCCTGTACGATGGGTCGGCGAATCAGCCCGTACCAAATGTGGGTTATCGTGTTCTAGGGTTTCTAACTCACGATAAAGGCGATCATACTCCGCATCTTCAACCGAGGGCATATCCAAGGTATAGTACTCGTGAGCATACTTATTTAATAGCTCCGTTAAATCTTTGATCTTTGACTCGATATTCATACTAATAATTTTATCATATTTTTCGGTTTCCTCTGAGAAAGAAAGTTGTTATAATGGAGAAGTTCAATAGCTTATGCTAAGCTTAATTTTTATGAGGTTTTTAATGAAGAAAAATATTTTTAAAAAGGTTGTGATTGTACTGACGGTCTTGTTCAGTATCATCATCATAACATCTGGTATTCTTGGCCGACAGATACTTTTTCGTGATTATCCTGTTTTCCAGTCAATGTCCCAAAAAGAGATTGTCGAAACCACGAATATCCTACCTGAGGATAACGACTATATCAAAAAACTAAAAAACAACGCACTTGACGTCTATCTGAGCAATGCTTCCAGTGAACTGGCAGAAAAACTCGGAGAGAATGAAAAACGTGTCAATAGTATCGTCAATGGCGAACTTCCTGAAACTCAGTTTTCGCAAAATCAGGAAGAACTCCAACAAGCATTGGGGGCAAGTGATGAGCAGATGAAGCAACTTTCTCAAACTTATGAGAATGCCCGTCTTAATCGGTCCATTGATCAGCTCCAAGCAGAAACCAAAACTTTAAAAGCTGAAGAGTTGCCTCAGTTTATTCAAGATGCAAACCAATTGACGCAACAAACTGAAAAGAGCATTCAGTCTTATATTGAAGATAACAATGCTGTTTCCAAATCAACGATTTCTGCTTCTGTTCAAGCGCTCAATGATGCAAATGCCATCCTCAATAACTTTACACAGTTTGTTAACTATACCAATAACTACACAGCAATTTCCCAGCTTCAATTTGATAAAATTTCTACCAATAATTCACTCATGGCAGACTTTCTCCCGGTCTTTAACAAGGTAAATGCTTATCTCAGCCAGAAGGAAACCGTGGAGGCGCGCATCAAAGAATTAACAGACTTTCAACAAAAAGTCGAAAAATCAGAACAATTGAAAAATTCAAGCGTAGAACTGCCTAATCTCAAAGGTCAAACCCTTGCGGCCATAAGAAAACAAGCCAGCACCAATTATAAAATTGAAGTGGAATCAAACAATGAGGACAAAGACACAGCGACTGTCACTCAACAAAATCCTGCCCCTTCTCAGTACGGTCGTATCCTAAAAGGTGAGACGATCAAGGTTCAAACGCAAAAGAAAACTGAAGAAAAGAAAGCTTCTTCCGATTCTGCCAAAAAAGACAAAGAAAAAACAGAGACCTCCAAAAAAGAGGACACCAAAGCTAAAAAGAAAGGGGATGAATAATGGCTAAAAAAATAATTCTTCGTACCCTTGCCGTTCTTTTTCTGCTCTTCTTATTTGTAGGCGCTGTCGGTGCTGCAGGCGCTGTCTATCTCCTCGATAAAGAATCACACTTGGCACATACGATCGAGCTTAAGCCTTCCCCACAAGCCATCTCCCAATCCTTTACTATTACGGATATTAATGGCGAAGCCCTTCAAGATTCTTCAAATATCTATAAATACATTCCAGCGCAGCTCTCAGGAAAAGATAAAAATATCCCTGAACTTTACACAAAAGCTTTGGTCGCCGTGGAAGATAGCGACTTCTATTCCCGTAAAACCAAGGGCTATTCTATCAAAGGAGTGGCTAATGCGGTCTTATCAGAAGTACTTACGAAATTACATCTCGCAAACGGTGCACGTGGCGGCTCAACTCTTGATCAACAATTGGCAAAAAATATTGCACATGGTGGTTTTACTGCCGATAAATCATTGACTCGAAAAATTGTCGAATTGATTGATGCACATAGCCTTGCTGAACGCTATTCTCGAGAAGAAATTCTCACCAGTTATCTCGACTCCTTGCGTTTGACACCTGAAACCATTGGTCCTGGTGCTGCTTGGAACAATCTTTTCTCGACACCAATGCTCACCTCAGAGAAAACGCCCCTGTATATTGCTCAAATTGCTTATTTAGCGGGGCTCGGTCAAGCACCTTCAACTTATGTTCAAGATTTTGAAGGCGCAGGGAAACAACGCGCATTGACTGTTCTTTCGGTGATGAAGTCCAACAAAATCATCTCTGAGCAAGAATACAAAGACAGCGCTGAAGCAGTGAAAAAAGAGCTGACACTTAAGCCAAGTTATACACAAGGTATCCCACATGCTTACCAAGCCTATATTGCTCAGGTACAAAAAGAGCTCGGCCAGATTGCTTTACCAAGAAACGCTAAGGTTGTTGTCAAAACATATGCGACGAAAGGACATCTCGATTATCTAGAGAGCGTAGCAAATCATACCGCACCCGATGTCTCAAATATTCCACGTAATAACCTGCCAGAAGGGACTTTAACTGCAATATCAGTGGTGGATACCCAAACAGGTCATATCTTAGCTTTAAATACAAATTCGGACAATCCACAATTGCCAATTTCCTCTGGACGTTCTTCAGGTTCAACAATCAAACCCTTACTCGATTATGCACCCGCTCTTGAATATGGCTATATTAATGAAAACAGCACCTTGAATGGTAATGCTACAACATACGCTGATGGTACACCCCTGATGAATTACGGTGGGAATAATTATGGTCCTGTCCCTGTCGGTTTTGCCCTTGGTAACTCTTTGAACTCTGCAGCCCTTCAAACCTTTAACATGACCAATAACGAGCAAAAAAACAGCATTATGCAGCCACTTGGTATTGCTTCTGTCAAATATGACCAAGAATCCATGTCTATTGACTACAATTTGTCATCTTTACAGTCTGCATCTGCCTATTCTGCGATTGGTAATGATGGCGTACGCGTTACACCTACTGCTGTGGCCTCTGTCACTGTAAATGGTCAAGAACTGCCGCTTACTCAGCCTGAATCACAACGTGCCATGAGTTCTTCAACAGCTCGTTCCCTCGTTAATCTCATGCAAAATGTTACACAGCCTAATGGTTCCGAGCCTTTAGCTGCACAGCCGCAATGGCCGAATGCTTTCGCTACTAAGTCCGGCCTCTCCAATTTCCCCGATACTGCCACAGAACCTGCACGTAGTCAAGGAGCTCCTGATGCTTGGATGGCTGCTACTTCTACGGGAGTTTCAACCGCTGTATGGGTCGGAAGCCCAGATATGAGTGGGAAATATTATGTCCCAGCTGCGCCCATTGAACAAGAAAACAACATGCGTGTCTATCTTTTGAACAATACGATCAGATACATGAATCAAGGCAGAAATGTGCCGCCATTTAGTTACTCAGGTACAGCCATGTCCCATGAACCTCTCTTACCAGAGCTGCCCCAGCTTACTGAGCCACCAACGCCCCAAGCTATCCAGCAAGCCAGAACCTTTGATGCTGTTGCTCCAAGTGTTACTCCTGGTTTAGAAGAATTTTATCAAATGCATCGTCAAGATAAACTCTTAGATGCTGGCTCCGTATATGGTGCTAAAAACTAAGGTCTTCGTAATAAAAAAAAGCTGCTTGTATGCAGCTTTTTTTATTTATGATGCAACAGTAAGTTGTTCTTGAACATACTGTGCATAAAGTGGGTGTGATTTTACAAGAGCGCTGTGTTTACCTGCTCCTGTAATTGCTCCCTTTTCAATAAAGTAAATGTTATCTGCATCTACAATTGTGGATAAGCGATGGGCGATGACTAAGGTTGTTCTGCCTTTCATCAGACTATCCAAAGCTTTTTGAACCATTGCTTCAGATTCTGAATCTAGACTAGCTGTGGCTTCATCGAGCATGAGAATTTTTGGATTACGCAAGAAGGCGCGCGCAATAGCCAAACGCTGACGTTGTCCACCTGATATCTTCACGCCGCGTTCCCCTACTTGTGTGTCTAATTTATCGGGCATATTTTCGACGAAACCTCGCGCAAAAGCTAAGTCTAGCACTTCCCATAGTTGTGCATCACTGTATGTACCGTCCAAACCATAGGTCAAATTGTCGCGGATTGTTCCTGCCATAATCGCTGAATCTTGTGAAACAAATCCAATTTGGCTCCGCCAATCTTTGAGGGCTAAGCTTTCAATATCATGATGTCCCATTGTTAACTTTCCTCCTGTTGGTTTATAGAAGCGTTCCAAAATAGAGAAAATGGTTGATTTCCCACCTCCAGAAGGACCTGCAAAGGCAACAATAGTATTTGGTTTGGCTTCAAAAGTAATATTTTTCAATATTTCTTCAGAGTCATCATAGGAGAAACTAATATTTTCCGCACGTAAAACTTGGCCTTCAATATCTAGATTTTCTCCTAGACTTAACTGCTCTTGTTCTTCTTCTAAAACTTCATTCAGACGTGCTGTGGCTCCTGAAGCTTTAGAACTTGCGGTAAAGAAAAGCGCTAGAGTAGGAACAGATCCAATCATGTTCATAAGATACATTAAGAAGCTCATCAAAGTAGCCATCGACATTGCTCCCACGGCCACACGATGAATGCCGTAGAGCAGCAACCCGAAGATGGTTGACATCATTAACAACATCATGATTGGTTGCATGGATCCATCAAAAATTGCTTCACGAAGCCCGATTTTATAAAGTTTGTTGATGTTTTTTTCCGCGGACTGTGTCGCTTGTACTTCCGCATTGGAAGATTTGACCAAACGAATTTCACTAAGCACTTCACTTGCTGTGCCAGAAAATCCTGCAAGAGCATCTTGCCGCTGAATCCCGAATTTTCGGCCAAAAGTGGCCAAGGGCATGATAATCAACGTCGCAATAGGAACAGCTATCACCATTGCTACGGTCATCTGCCAATCCATACGAAACATCATAAAAATTGAACCCACAAGTAGCAAAAGGCTTGTTAAAGTTTGAGGTACAGTATTTGCTAAAAGATCTTTCACTTGTGTCGTATCATTAACCAAGCGGCTTCCAATCTCTCCTGTTTTGACTTCATCAAAGTACTTCACAGGAAGGTGGACCATCTTATTCCACACTGTTAAACGTAATCTTTTTACTACATTTTCTCCAAAAAAACCAAGCACTGAGGCACCGATGGCACCAAGTAAGGCCGAAAGGATGTAAACCAGAACGACATTCCCTAAAAGACCATAATCAATTCCTTGTGCAAATCCTGAAATAAGTGGCTGTATCATTTGCGGTACAATGAGCTGTAGTACCGCTCCCACAATGCCCGACAACATCCCAATGGCAAAGTAGGAGTATTTCGGTTTACTCTTTGCAATCAGTTTTAGAAAATCCTTACTTTTTATTTTATTGGCTTTTATTTCTTTTTCCATTTTTATCTCCTTTAATTACTTAGTTTTTATTTAAACTAAACTAACAAAAACGATTATAAAACTTTTAATTAGTTTTGTCAACGATAAAACTAATTATTTTGAAATAAAAAAAACCAACCCTTAAGGTTGGAATAATTTTTAATATTTAAACTCGCCTACGGTACGGAAGCCAATATTTTTAAATGAACTCATTTCTGCTTGGTTAACATCTGTAGTCTTAAAGTTTTTTGCAAACTTAGCTGCTGATACCCCATCCAAACGTGTAAGTTGCTCCCCGTTAAACATCCAGATTGAGCCGTTCATTTTCGAATTTTTGTCGTTTACTTTATATAAAATCATTTCAATTTCTCCTTCATCTGTTTCTGATCCACCGGCTTTTCGCCATACTTCATAGTACTTAAAACTGTTACTACTTAAATATGTACTATTAATTGGTAAATCTTGTATTGCTGTATTAGCTTGACCATTAGTATAATAGCAAGTAGAGGTAATATTTTTACCCCCTCCACTAATTACACCTGTATGGCCTCCTGCGCCTCCTGATTCTGCCATTGAGTTTCCAGCAGAAAGTAGAATAATATCTTCATCCTGCATTTGATTCAAATTAGAACCCGACATATTTCCTGTTAGAATTCTCGTATAGCCACATTTTGAGAGATAGCCCCCCAAGGTTACGGTATTATAAACATAATCATAAGCAACTCCTGTCGCTTCTTTAAGGGCTATAACAATACTACCTGAACAGTCTGCTGTTCCATCTGTACCGATACGAGAACCTGTCATGGAGTAGGTAATTTGGTTACGATGTGTATTGAACCAATCGACTACTTTTCTACGATTACTTGGAGTTGAACCTTGGAATAGGTTATACCAATAACGTGCCTGTGTACCTCGAGCTGGTTGATTTGGATTTAATGGCCGTTCATAATATCGAATAAAAATATCCGCCAATGTTTCAGGAGAGGCTGTACTCTTAGTAAATTGTGCAAAAGTCATACTTGGGTGATAGAACTGTTGATTGTTTGCCACTTCCCACTCAATTCGCTTGCATTGAGAGAGAACGTCTTGATAAACTAACCCATTTGATTTTGCCCAATCAATATATTTTGTCGCTGGTGTCCATTGAACAAGCCCATACCCACCATTCATATTACCAACATTATCACTTTCCCAACGATCGGCAATAATACCGCTCTCACTCTGCATATTACCTAAGAGAGCAGATACTGACTGTTTTGTCCATCCACGAGACGTAAGATAGTCCCAGATTTGTTTTGCTGTTTCTTGTTGTCCCAGTTTACTTTTCCTCCTTTTTTTATACAATTCTAATAAACCCGTCGGCTTACCGATTGCTCTACCTAACATACAGCTGCATTTTTTAGGAATAACTTCATGTTGGAATCGAACCAATAGTCTCATACAGACTTGCCATTTTGAAGCCCTATTTAATTATATGACCGAATTTTGATTTGTTTCAGGTTGGAAAATCACACCCTCTATAATTCGAAATTTTCTGCTTGAAGATGATTATCAAGTTTTCCTTTAATGCCGATCACATTTATAATTGTAAGCCCTAATTTTAAATTGTTTCAGGTAAAAACAAAAAAACTGCTGAATTCAGCAGTTTTTTATATTATACAATCTATTGTGAAAGGCGGCAGACGGATTTGAACCGACGATCAAGCTTTTGCAGAGCCATGCCTTACCACTTGGCTATGCCGCCACAACATTAACCATTATATCGAAATTTAAGGATAAAAGCAAGAACTTTTACAGTTTCTCAGTTTTTACTCCACAAGGCAAAATGAAAAGCCCTAAGCATTTTCTCTTAGAACTTTTCTTTTTTCTCAAAGTATTATCGCAATTAATTTGCTGCTTTTTCTAAAGCTTGAATACGTTTTTCTTGACTAATAATTTCTGTAGCCAAATCTTTGAAGGTAATTGCGTTCATCAGATGGTCTTGCGCATGTACCATATAGAGATCGATTTCTGTATGGATACCTTGTGCTTCTTTTGTCAGCATATCTGTTTG